>OJNI01002185.1_pt1 | contig 10397 bp, 9 predicted proteins | sample 1597441 | NCBI WGS metagenome assembly OJNI01 (sample SAMEA2452131, study PRJEB22498) | human gut metagenome | reverse complement strand
TGCAAATATAAGAATATGTTTTATAGCATAAAAATAAAGAAAAGGAAAAGATTCTATTTAGCCTCATTTCTTGATGTAAGTCAAGAGATGATATGCTTTTTGATACAAAAACGGTTCTTTACAAATTCCTCCAACCCTGTACAGGTAATGACAGTCTGTATTTTAGCAATACTGTTCAGCAGATAATTCTGCCGGTTACTGTCAAGTTCCGATAGCACGTCATCCAGCAGCAACACCGGAGTATCATGAATGGATCTCCTGACCAGATCAATCTCCGACAATTTCAAAGAAAGTGCTGAAGTACGCTGCTGTCCCTGAGACCCAAACTTACGGATATCCACATCATCAACGGAAAACAGCATGTCATCCCTGTGTGGTCCTGTCGTTGTCTGGCAGAGTTTCAGATCCCGGTTCTGTGCCCGCAGCAATTCATCCGCAAAAAGATCAGCGGTAATATTTGGCTCATACTTTAATACCAGATGTTCCCTGCCACCGGAAATTTTAGAATGGATTTCCGAAATAATTTCATTCAGTTCCTCCACAAATTCTTTTCGTTTCCGGATGATTCTTGTTCCATACTCCAGTAACTGCATATCCCACACCGGAAGAGTATCCACAAGGTCCGGGCGAAAAGAAATATCTTTCAACAATTTGTTTCTCTGATTCAACACTTTGTTGAAACTGGATAAATCTGACAAATATAGTTTATCCAACTGACAGAGTTCTAAATCAATAAATCTTCTTCTCTCCGCAGGTCCGTTTTTTATAATATTTAAATCTTCGGGCGAAAAGAAAACGATATTGAGTATTCCAAACAACTCACTTGCCTTTTTGATCGGAATCTTATTCACAGCCACGCCTTTTGATCCACTTTTTCTAAGATGCATATCAATCTGGTACTCTTTTTCTTTTTTCTGTACGACAGTACGGATATGTGATTCTTTCTCACCAAACCGAATCATCTCTTTATCACGGCTTCCTTTGTGGGATTTTGTTGTACCACTCAGATAAGCAGCTTCGAGAATATTGGTTTTCCCCTGTGCATTGTCTCCGTAAAGAATATTGGTTCCTTCATCCAGGTGAATATCCAGATTTTCATAATTTCGAAAATTTCGCAGCTCGATTGATTTTATGATCATTGAACTATCTGAATTGTTTCACCCTGAAAGGTAACAACATCCCCATTATGTAATTTTTTTCCTCGTTGAAGTTCTGTCTGACCGTTTACCGAAACCTGCCCATCTAAAATAACCATTTTGGCATCCACACCGGAACCAACAACTCCGGCTTTTTTCAACGCCTGTCCAAGTTTGATAAATTCGTCTTCTTCACGGATATTTACTGTAATCATGTAATCTCCTAATTTGCAGCATTATTAAAGTTAACAGGAAGAATAAGATAAATGAATTTTCCTTCATCATCTTTGATAAAACATGGAGCTTTTGGGTTTACCATATAAAGACTTACATTTTCTTCATCGATAACACGCAATGCATCAATGAAGAATTTTGGATTAAATCCAATCAGGATATCTTTTCCTTCTTTCTCGATATCGATATCTTCATTCATGGAACCAATGAAAGAATTGATTTTTAACTCCATACTTCCATCTGTGATATTCATAATGATCGGCTTTTTGTCACCTTCTTTGACAAGAAGAGTAGCACGATCAATACAATCAAGTAATTCTTTTTTATTGACTATAACTTTCGTTTCATAAGCAGATGAGAGCATCTGATCAATGCGGAAATATTCTCCTTCGATCAGACGGGATACAACCGTAGTAGTGTCAAATTCAAAAACGATATGGTTGTCCGTCAGGTAGATGAGTACATCATCATCAACTCCACCTGGAACAATCTTGCTGATTTCCTGTAATGTTTTTCCAGGAACGACAACCTTTTTATTTTCGTAATTATTTTTAAGTTCTATATTACGAATGGAGATACGATGACCATCAAGAGAAACAACTTTCAGTTCATTCTCAATAATTTCAAACAGTTCACCTGTCATAAGTTTGTTATTGTCGTTATCAGCAATGGAAAAGATTGTTTGTCTGATCACTTCCTTCAGTGTGAACTGGGAAATCACGATTGCATCATTTTTTTCAATGTATGGAAGATATGAAAAATCATCTCCGGATTTTCCAACAATATTGAATTTTGCTTTTTCACAGGAGATCACCGTCTTAAAAGAGTCATCTGTTTCAATCATAACATCACTGTCTGGAAGTTTGCGTACAATTTCAGAAAAGATTTTTGCATCCAGTGCAATAACTCCACGTTCAGCAATTTCTCCTTCTACACGGGTTTCGATTCCAAGTTCCATATCGTTTGCCATTAATTTAATTTCATTCGTAGAAGCATCGATAAGAATACATTCGAGTATTGCCATAGTTGTACGGGTAGGAACAGCTTTGGATACGATATTTACTCCGCGCAATAAATTTGATTTAGAACAGATCAGTTTCATGAAAAACTCCCTCCTGGTATAAATAAAAATATATTAAGACATTCGTCTTAGTCTTAATAGGGGCTGTTAATATGTGAATAAGCCTCTTCATGTTAGATGTTAAGCGGTTTCCGGCGTTTGATAACCGGCTTGAAAGCATGTGAAAAGTGTGAGGATTCTTAAGGTCCGTCTGTGGAACAAATTTTAAGAGATTTACGTTAAGAACCTCATGCACAATCCATCCACTGTGGATAAACGTGAATAAGTTGAAATAAAAAAAAGCAAATAAAACTACATTATAATAGGAAGAAACTCATTTAGTTTGGATTTATTTTCTTTTTGATGGTTTCAATCATATTTCTTGTAGTTTCGTTTTTTTCGTATTCTTCGGTAACTTTCTTGATACCGTGGATAATTGTGGAATGATCGCGTCCGCCGAGTAAAGAACCTATGGTATCCAGTGGACTTTCGGTCATATTTTTACATAAATACATTGCAATCTGGCGTGGTTTTGCAACATCACTGCTTCTTGTCTTTGAAATCATCTGATCTACAGAGATGTGATAATGTTCGGAAACAACTTCAATAATGAGCTGTGGTGTGATTTCCCGTGGCTTGTCCGGCGTGATAATGTTGGAAAGTTCCTTTTCTGCAATATCCATTGTAATTGGAATGTGGACAAGATTGTTATAAGCAAGAAGTTTATTTAATGCTCCTTCAAGTTCACGCACGTTTGATTTAATGTTGTTTGCAATGTAGCTTAATACTTCATCATCAATGTCAAAGTTATCCGATTCGGCTTTTTTCCGGAGAATAGCCATACGTGTTTCATAATCTGGCACTCCGATATCTGCCATCAGTCCCCACTCAAAACGGGAACGGATACGCTCTTCAAGGGTTTCCATTTCTTTTGGTGGTTTATCGGATGTCAGTATAATCTGTTTTCCCTGTGTCTGGAGTGCGTTGAATGTGTGGAAAAACTCTTCCTGTGTACTTTCTTTTCCGATGATAAACTGGATATCGTCAATCATAAGGACATCCACTTTCCGGTATTTGTCACGAAATTTTGTCATGGATGAAGCATTACCGTTTCGAATGGATTCAATTACTTCATTCGTAAATTCTTCGGATGTAACGTAGATAACCTTGGCATCCGGATTCTGGTTTAAAATAAAGTGTCCGATGGAGTGCATAAGGTGGGTTTTTCCCAGTCCCGGACCGCCGTAAATGTAAAGCGGATTATATGCTTCTCCCGGAGATTCTGCAACTGCAAGGGAAGCCGAATGTGCAAAACGGTTATTATTACCAACGACAAATGTATCAAATGTATAATTTGGATTAAGATTAGATTCATCTGCGGTTACGGCAGGTGTAGCTTTTGCTGGTTTTGTGTTTAATTTCAGCGTCCTGGCTTCTTCCGGAAGGATGAATTTGATTTCGTATTCAATTTCTGTAATTTCCACGATCGCAACGCGAAGTGGTGCAAGGTACTTCTTGGAAATATAGCTTAAAGCCATCTGTTCGGAAGGAACCAGGATATAGAGAGTATTTCCCTCAATGGCAAAGACTTCTAAGGGACGAATCCAGGTATCGAAAGAGACATCACTGATTTCGTACTCCTGTTTCACAGTATTTAAAATTTCATCCCACTTTTCAATAATCTTATCCATCTGCTTTTCTCCACATTCTTCTTATAAAATAGGATACTATCCCATAATCCTATTCTTATCTATAATACACCATTTTCGGTGTAGAATCAACTTTTTAGACACCCTTTTATATTTTTCAAAACTAACATATAAACATATGCGTAAACGGCGAAATAATGCGTTTTAGGAAGGTTTTTTAATTATGTGGATGTTGATGGAAAAAGAGTTGTCCAAGGCGTATTGACAGTTTATCCACAAGTTATCCCCAAATTGTGGATAACTTATTATTTCGTGGAAAAGCGTGGATACTATATATAGTGGACTGCTTTTCTTCCTTATTATATGTAGTGTTTATAACATTAAATTAGGAAAAAACCTTGATTTTACTTGACTTGTAGCGTTTTTCTGATATAATGCTAAGTGATGTTTTTTAACGTAGAGGAGGTGGATACGAAATGAAGATGACATTCCAACCAAAAAAAAGACAGAGAGCCAGAGTTCATGGTTTCAGAAGCAGAATGAGTACTGCAGGCGGAAGAAAAGTATTGGCTGCTAGAAGATTAAAAGGTAGAAAAAAATTATCAGCTTAGGCCACATTATTGTGGTCTTTTCTTCTATTATGAGGATATTTTCAGATGAAGTTCTCAGAATCATTAAAGAAAAGTAAAGATTTTCAGAATGTGTATAACAAAGGAAATTCATATGCAAACCGTTTATTGGTTATGTATGTTCTGGAAAATCACACAGACAAAAACAGATTAGGTATATCCGTTAGTAAAAAAGTAGGAAATAGTGTTATAAGACATCATTTGACCCGTCTGATCCGAGAGGGGTACCGGCTACAGGAGGACATGTTCAATAGTGGTTTGGACATTGTAGTCATCGCAAGAGGAACAGCGCGTGATGCTTCGTTTCATCAGATTTCGAGCGCACTGAAACATCTTGGAGGTCTTCACAAAATAATACATTAATATGGAAAAGAAGATGGAATTCTATTGAAAAAATTACTTATTGCATGTATTAAATTCTATCAGAGATATATTTCTCCCATGAAGTCAACGAAATGTCCGTATTATCCGACCTGTTCCTGTTATGGACTGGAAGCTGTGCAAAAGTATGGTGCGATAAAGGGTGGGGCACTGGCTGCCTGGAGAATTTTGCGATGTAATCCTTTTTCTAAGGGAGGATATGACCCGGTTCCATAAACCAAATGGAGGTTTTTATGTCAGGCATGATTGAATTGACAGCGTATTCCGGAAAATTCCTCGGACCGATTGCAAAGGTTCTTGGATGGATCATGAGCGGAATTTACGATATTGTTTTAAAAATTTCCGGTGGTACGATCAACAGTGTACCGCTTGCAATCGTTCTCATGACGATTTTGATCTATATGTGTCTTTTGCCATTGACAATCCAGCAGCAGAAATTCTCGAAACTTTCGCAGAAAATGCAGCCGGAATTGAATGCGATCCGTGATAAATATAAGAATCGCAAGGATCAGGAAGCCATGATGGCAATGAATCAGGAGACACAGCTTGTATATCAGAAATATGGTATTTCTCCATCCGGAAGCTGTATCCAGATGCTTATCCAGATGCCGATTTTGTTTGCTTTATATCGTGTATTTTATAATATTCCGGCATATATCGGAAGTGTGCGTGATTCTTTTTATACGATTTCCGGAAACGAGACGTTTCATGGTCTGGTCGGTGGAATTATGAATACCGATGGGTTTGTGAAAAAAGTTTCGGATTTAATGACAAAATTTAATGTGGTTACATCCAGTGGACTGAATATAAAAAATGTTGCAGATACTTTAAACGGAGCATCGGGAAAGGATCTTGCCAATTATATTACCGATATTGTGTACAAGCTTCCATCCACAGCGTGGGATAAGTCGGTAGACGGCAGTATTTTCCAGCAGTTTCCGTCACTTACGGATCAGATTAATTCCACAATGCATGATATGAACCATTTTAATTACTTTCTGGGGCTTAATATTTCGGATACCCCGTGGGCAATTATAAAAAGCAGTATGGAAGGTCATGCGTGGCTGCTTGTGATTCTGGCGGTTCTGATTCCGGTATTGTCTTATATTACACAGGTGATCAATATCAAGTTGATGCCAACCGCAGCTACCGCAGGTGGGGATAATGATCAGATGGCAAGACAGATGAAAACTATGAATACCATGATGCCTCTGATGTCTTTGTTTTTCTGTTTTGTGACACCGGTTGGTCTCGGTATTTACTGGATTGCCAGTGCCGTGTGCCGTGCGGTTCAGCAGTTCTTTATCAACAAGCATATTGAAAATCTTAATCTTGAGGATATTATTGCAAAGAATCAGGAAAAGGTGAAAAAGAAACGGGAGAAGATGGGCGTTACTGAGGAACGCATCCGTCAGGCAGCGGCAATGAATACCAGATCCATCCAGTCGAAGGCAAATGTTTCTTCTGCAAACAGGGAACTGGAACTTGAAAAGGCAAATGCAGCGAAAGCAAATGCAAAGCCGGGAAGTATGGCAGCGAAAGCAAATCTTGTAAAAGAATTTAGAGAAAAGAATAATCGTAAATAAGAGGGGGCAGTTATATGGAGTTTATTGAGATTTCTGCTAAAAATGTGGATGACGCGATTACACAGGCTACTGTTCAGCTGGGAATAACCAGTGATCAGCTTGAGTATGAGGTTCTTGATAAAGGAAGTACCGGTTTTCTTGGAATCGGAAGTAAAAATGCAGTAATTAAGGCTCGTAAGAAATTTTCCATTGATGAGAATGTTGTTGAATTTTTATCTTCCATTTTTGATGCGATGAAGATGGAGGTAGAAATTCTCGTTGCAGTAAATGAGGAAGAACATATCATTGAAGTAGAGTTAAAGGGAGATGATATGGGAATTCTGATCGGTAAGAGAGGACAGACGCTGGATTCTCTTCAGTATCTGACAAATCTTGCAATCAACAAACATTCCGATGAATATTATAAGGTTAAGATTGATACGGAAGATTACAGAAAGAGAAGAAAAGAGACACTTGAGAATCTTGCAAAGAATATTGCGTACAAGGTAAAGCGCACCAAGCGCCCGGTTTCTCTTGAACCAATGAATCCTTTTGAGCGACGGATCATTCATTCTGCACTTCAGAATGATCGTTATGTTACAACACACAGTGAAGGGGATGAACCATATCGCCATGTAGTTGTAACATTAAAGAAATAAGGAACTGACTGATAGAGTTAAAAAATAAGGTGAATATCCAGTTTTGGGTATTCACCTTTGTTTAGAATTGGAGAGACTTATGAATTCAGATACAATTGCTGCAATTGCGACTGCGATGTCTCCTTCGGGAATTGGGATTATCCGGATCAGCGGAGAAGACGCATTGCCGGTTATTGACCGGATTTATCGTTCGAAATATGGTCATAAAAAATTGAGTTTATGTGAAAGTCATACCATTCATTATGGATATATTTATGACGATAACGAGATGGTGGATGAAGTGATGGTTTTACTCATGAAGGCGCCACATTCTTATACAAAAGAAGATACGGTGGAAATTGACTGTCATGGCGGTGTCTATGTTATGAAAAAAATTCTGGAAACAGTAATCAAACATGGTGCACGGCCGGCAGAACCCGGCGAATTTACGAAACGGGCATTTTTAAATGGCCGGATTGATCTGACACAGGCAGAATCCGTTATTGATGTTATCAACGCAAAAAACGAATTTGCACTGAAAAGTTCACTTTCCCAGTTGCAGGGGGCAGTTCTTGTGGATATCCGAAAGATCCGGGCAGATATATTGCATGAAATTGCCTTTATAGAATCTGCCTTGGATGACCCTGAACATATTTCTCTGGATAATTATCCACAAACTTTACACAATACTGTGGATAACTTGGTTATAAAAATTGATAAAATCCTCAAAACCTTTGAAAATGGGCGTTTTCTGAAGGAAGGTATCAACACTGTAATTGTGGGTAAACCCAATGCAGGTAAGTCTTCTCTGTTGAATATTCTGGTAGGAGAGGAACGGGCAATTGTAACGGAAATTGCAGGAACAACCAGAGATGTCCTGGAAGAGCAGATTAACCTGAATGGAATTACATTAAACGTAATGGATACGGCTGGAATTCGGGATACGGAAGATGTAGTGGAGAAAATCGGTGTGGATCGGGCGAGAACATATGCATCGAAGGCGGATCTCGTAATCTATGTGATTGATGCATCGACAGAGCTGGATGAAAGTGATTATGAGATCATGGATCTGTTGCAGGATAAAAAAGCAATTGTTTTATTAAACAAATCAGATCTGGACACAAAAGTCACAGTGGAAGAGGTACAGCATATTCTGGATAAAAAGATTATTCCGATTTCTGCGAAAGAACATCAGGGAATTGATGAATTGGAAGAAACGATCCGGAATATGTTTTTCCAGGGTGAAGTTACTTTTAATGATGAAGTTTATGCAATTAACATGAGGCAGAAAACGTCACTTCAGGTAGCACTTGATCATTTACATCAGGTAACACAAAGTATTGAGGATGACATGCCGGAAGATTTTTATTCCATTGATCTGATGGGCGCGTATGAAGAGCTGGGTAAGATTATCGGGGAAGCTGTCGAGGATGATCTGGTGGATGAAATCTTTTCAAAGTTTTGTATGGGAAAGTAGCAGGTAAAAAAATGAGTAAGAAAAATATTCCTTATATTGAAGAAACATATGATGTGGTTGTTGTCGGTGCCGGGCATGCAGGTTGTGAGGCAGCATTGGCATGTGCCAGACTCGGATTGGAAACAATGATGTTTACGGTAAGTGTGGACAGTATTGCACTAATGCCATGTAATCCGAACATTGGTGGAAGTTCCAAGGGACATCTGGTTCGGGAAATTGATGCACTTGGTGGAGAGATGGGCAAAAATATTGATAAAACATTTATCCAGTCGAAAATGCTGAATAAATCGAAAGGACCGGCTGTACATTCTCTCCGCGCACAGGCTGATAAAGCGGAATACACAAAAGAAATGCGAAAAACCCTGCAAAATACGGATCATTTATCCATAAGACAGGCGGAAGTCGCAGAGATATTAACAAATAAAGATCAGTTTTTCCCGGAAGATGAATATCATGAGGGAGAAGAACAGAAAATTACCGGAGTGCGTACAGTTTCCGGAGGTGTTTACAGATGTAAGGCAGTTGTTCTTTGTACGGGAACTTATCTGAGAGCGCGCTGCTTAACCGGTGAAATGATTACACATACGGGACCAAATGGATTATCAGCTGCAAACCATCTGACAGATTCCCTGGTTGCTCATGGTATCCAGACAAGAAGATTTAAAACAGGAACACCGGCGCGTGTCGATAAAAGGAGTCTTGATTTTTCAAAAATGGAAGAGCAGTTTGGAGATGAAAGAGTCGTTCCGTTTTCTTTCACAACGAATCCGGAGGATGTGCAGATCGAGCAGGCTTCCTGTTGGCTGACCTATACAAATGAAATGACACATGAAATTATCCGAAACAATCTGGATCGTTCTCCGATTTATGCGGGAATCATTGAGGGAACAGGACCGAGATACTGTCCGTCCATTGAAGATAAAGTGGTAAAATTTGCAGATAAAAACAGGCATCAGATTTTTATTGAGCCGGAAGGACTTAGTACAAATGAAATGTATGTGGGCGGAATGTCATCTTCTCTGCCGGAGGATGTTCAGCATGAAATGTACCGGACACTTCCGGGACTGGAACATGTTAAAATTGTAAGAAATGCATATGCGATAGAGTATGACTGTATTGACGCAAACAATTTATATGCGTCTCTTGAGTTTAAGGCAATGAAAGGTTTGTTCAGCGGCGGCCAGTTTAATGGAAGCTCCGGATATGAAGAGGCTGCCTGTCAGGGATTGATTGCAGGAATCAATGCTGCAATGGAAATTAAGGGAAGAGATCCTCTGATTCTTGATCGGTCGGAAGCATATATCGGAGTTTTGATTGACGATCTTGTCACAAAGAAAAACCGCGAACCTTACCGCATGATGACTTCACGAGCGGAATATCGTTTACTTTTGCGTCAGGACAATGCAGATTTGCGGCTGACAAAAAAGGGATATGAAATTGGACTGATTTCACAGGAGCGGTATGACTGGGTTTGTAAAAAAGAGGAACTGATAAAAAAGGAAATTGAGCGCGTGAATGAAGTTAAGCTTGGTGCGAATGCGAGGGTACAGCATGTACTGGAGCAATATGGAAGTATTCCACTTCATACCGGTACAACGCTTTCTGATTTGATTCGCAGACCGGAGCTT
>OJNI01002184.1_pt1 | contig 10402 bp, 13 predicted proteins | sample 1597441 | NCBI WGS metagenome assembly OJNI01 (sample SAMEA2452131, study PRJEB22498) | human gut metagenome | reverse complement strand
AAGATATGATAAACAGAGTTATCTTGAATGCACATAAAGGTGCAGAGAAAAGACAATCTCCCCTGCCGTATAGGCGATACGCAAAATATGCGGTATCGGCTGCGGCGGCAGTTGTTGTTGTGTCTGCGGCGGTTATATCTATGCCGTATTGGCAGAAAACAAGAGATGACGGCGTGATTATTGAGGAGCAAGTTTCAACACCGGCACCGTCCGATATGTCGGAAAGTGTAGTTTCAAATACTGCGGATACTTCATATCCGTATCCTACCGATATTCCCCAAACTATTCAAAATCCCTATACTCCCCCTCCCAATAACTATTCGGATAGTCAAACTAAAACGGAGAAAAAGAACGGTGACTATAAGAGTAGTGACAATGAAAAAGTTGCGGTAAATAATCGGATAGCAAACGAGAACAAATCGCTTAAAATCGAGGATAAAACCAAAATCCCCAATATCGAGAGTGAACAAAACAGTGAAAATCAAGAAATAACGGAAGATGTCACTGTCGAAGAAAGTGCAATCGAGGAAAGCACAATCGAATTGTCAACAATATTTTCTGCTTTTATGGCAAGTGACAGAACAGCAGAAATCAGTACAAAAAAAGAAGTGCCGACCGAAATTACAAGCGATGAAGGCAATGCCGATACGGTTATCGGCACCGGAATGGCAATGAGTTCGGCTATGGCTACATCAGTGCCGACACCTCAAATAGAAATAAACGCTCCGAGCGGTTTTGAAACGACCGATACATATAACGGCGGTGCGGCTTTTGAATCAGAAAACGGCGGAAGAATAGACGTAAATTATTATTACAGCGGAAATGACGATACAGAGCCGGTGTATAACGAATATGAAAATGATGTATCGGCATATTTTACCGAAGATAAAATCGATTATAATATTTACGGAACCGATACGGGCAGAGAGCCTGTGGAAGAAGTAGTCAATTCAATCAAATAAAGTATTGAATTGATTTGCAATCTGTGATATAATATAGACAATACAATGATTTTGGAGGTAATGATTGTGAATAAGAAGATAATAGCATCTGTATTGGCTGTCGCATCTGTTTTGACTGTATCGGCAGGCGCTTTGGCTGATGATAACATTACAGTTACGGTAAACGGAAATAATGTTTCTTTATTGAAAATGACCATACACTTGTTCCTATGCGTGAAATATTCGAGGCACTTGGCGCAGACGTACAGTGGGACAACGAAACAAGAACTGTTGTATCATATGATTCGGTAAGTGACGTAAGCATTACAATGCAGATTGATTCTGATGTAATGTATGTAAACGGTGACGCGGTTACACTTGAAACACCCGCAAAAATCGTGGGTTCATCAACGGTTGTGCCTGTAAGAGCAATCGCTGAGGGTATGCACAGCGTTGTCGGTTGGGACGAGGCAACAAAGACAGTTACTGTTGAAAAGGAAATCAAAACAGAGCCGTCTTCACAAATTCCAAACCCATGGACAGATTATAACAGTCTTGACGAGCTTAATGCGGCATTGAATAATGCAGAGAGCGTAAAATATCAAGTGGCAGTTTTGATGAGGGTAGCAAGTGCGAGGCACAAAGCTACAGATACCTTGCCGACAGTAATTTGGCAGAAATCAAATACACTTACAATACAAACGTATTAGACATTACAGTTCGTACACAACCGGGTGACGCAGACATTTCGGGTATATCGGGTGGTACTAAGGTTGAGGACTACAAAGTAGCCGATTCGGCAGTTGAAATTTACACACACGATAAAACAACATACGCAATATGGTCATGCGAGGACGCGGGTACAGTAATGAGTCATAGTGTTGCCGTAACGGAAAACGAAACTGTTACAGATGTGAATGCTCTTGTAAAAGCACTTGTAGATGACGTTGAAATAAATCATCCAAGAGGTTAATTTGACTGAAATAAAATATAAAAACCGCTTTTATGAGCGGTTTTTTTTGGTGTGAAAATACAGTTGAGAAAAATGCAGTGATATGGTATAATTTAAAATATGAAAAATGAAAGAGGTATTAAAATGGTTATTTTATATGAAGTACACGATAATTTATACGTGAATATGACAAACAAATGTCCGTGCGCGTGCACATTCTGTCTAAGACAGACGAGGGACGAAATGAATCATTCGGGCAGTCTTTGGCTTGAAAGAGAACCGAGCGTTGAAGAAGTTAAAAACGAATTTTCAAAATTTGATATGAATAAGTATAAAGAGGTTGTTTTCTGCGGTTTCGGTGAGCCGACCGAAAGACTTGACGATGTGCTTGAAGTCTGTCGGTTTATAAAGGATAAGTATAACAAAACTATCCGTATAAACACAAACGGTCTTGCCGACCTTATTCACAAAAAGAACACTGCACCTATGTTTGACGGACTTATCGATATTGTTTCGATCAGCCTTAATACGCCGAACAAGGAACGTTATCTTGAACTTACACGCAGTAAATTCGGTATCGAATCGTTTGACGCAATGATTAAGTTTGCCGAAAATGTAAAGCACTATGTAAAGGAAGTTGTGCTTTCGACTGTTTCGACAACGCTTACAGAGGAAGAAGAAAAGGAATGTGCCGATATTTGTAAAAAAATCGGCGTGACATACAGAATAAGACCGTTCGAGGATTGATAATTATGAATACTGTTGCAACAGAGATGATAAAGTATTATGCAGGTGACAAGAAACGCATAAACCATTTTATAAAAGTACACGGCTATGCCAAAGCGATAGGCGAAGCGGAGGAGCTTGATGAAAGGACTATGCTTATTCTTGAAACTGCCGCATATGTGCATGATATAGGAATAAAGATAAGCGAAGAAAAATATAATTCTTCTGCGGGCAAATATCAGGAAATCGAAGGTCCGTCGATTTCGGAGGAAATGCTTACGAAATTGGGATATGACAAAGACGTTATCGAACGTGTGTCATACCTTGTCGGTCATCATCACACATATTCAAATATCGACGGTATCGACTATCAAATACTTGTTGAGGCGGACTTCCTTGTCAATATAGATGAGGACGAAATGACAAAAGAAACGGCTAAAAACGTTCGTGAGAAGATATTTAAGACAAAATCCGGTACACAAATGCTGGATAATTTATTTTTAACGGAGCTGATAAAATAATGTGGATAGGACTCGTATGCCTTTACGGAGTTTTAAAGGGTGTAAGAGATATAATAAAGAAAAAGGCAATGGAGAAAAACAGTGCTATGGAGGTGCTGTTTTTCTACACGTTTATAAGCTTTTTATTCGTGACGCCGAGCGTGAAAAACGCATTGTCGATAGATTTTCATTATATCGGATTTGTAATGATAAAATCAGCTATAATTTTTATAGCTTGGATATGCAGTTTTAAGGCGATAAAGAAACTGCCGATTGGATTTTACGGAATTATGGATATGTCGCGCGTAATATTTGCGACAGTGCTGGGAGTAACGGTGCTGGGAGAAGTTATGACGGGACATAAGATTGCCGGTATGGCACTTGTGCTTGTCGGATTGCTTTTCGTAAATGCCAAAGGCAAGGGATTGGGCGAAGAAAAAACAAAGCCGATATACATTGTACTTGTGCTTATATCGTGTCTTTGCAACGCTGTTTCGGAACTGCTTGATAAAATGCTTATGCAGAGTATGAACAGCGGTCAACTTCAATTTTGGTATATGTTCTTTATGGTAATATTGTATTTGGGCTATATGATTGTAACCAAAACAAAAATAGATTTCAGAACGATATACAAAAATTATTGGATACTTATTTTGAGCGTGTTGTTTGTAATCGGCGATAAGGCACTGTTTATCGCGTGCAGTAAGCAGGAAAGCACGGTTGTCGCAATGACTCTTATAAAACAATGTTCGGTTATGATTACGATTATAGGCGGACGAATTGTGTTCAAAGAAAAACGCACGCTTTATAAAATGGTGTGCGCGGCGGTTATAATCGCCGGAATAGTTTTTGCCGTTATGTAAAAAATTAAATTTGTTATTGCGAAAAAATGGTTGATATGATAGAATAATTTATATATAATCTATAATGGCATTAAGGGGTATATGAAGGGAGTCGGATTATGCTGGATATATATAATGTATTAGATGCAATATCGGAAATTGTATATGTATCTGACGCAGAAACTCATGAGATTTTGTACATAAATGAGGCGGGAAAGAAAATTCTCGGCGATTGTTTGGGTGAAACGTGTTATAAACTTTTTCACGGCAAAAGTGCGGAATGTACGAATTGTCCTTGCTTGAACGGTGAGGGACTTTCTGAGTATATTCATGAAAATGTAATGACGGAAAAAGCATATATTATTAAGCATAAGGATACTGTGTGGGACGGTAAAAAGGCATATTTGGATATTGCATTTGACATTACCAACACTGAAGAAATTCAGAAAAGACTTGAACAACGTCTTGATATGGAGCATATTTTGGTAAGCTGTATGGTTGAAATGCACAAGAATAAACCGTTTGAAGAAAGCTTTACAAATTTGCTTGGAATAATAGGCAAGTATTTTGAAGCGGATAAAATTTTTGTGTTCAGTTATGATGAAAATAAACTGAGCAATGTATTTGAATGGAATAACAATGGCGTCAATCCGAGAGCGGAAGAACTTAAAAGCTTGGATTCAAATGTTGTTGATAATTGGCTGCCGACCTATGACAGCAATGAAAATGTTATTTTAAATAATGTCGAAGATTTGAAAGAAATTTCTGTTGAGGCATATCATCAGGCGGTAAAAAGCGGTGTGCAAAGGCTTGTTGCGTCACCGATTGCCGATAACGGTAAGATAATCGGTTTTATCGGCGCAAGTAATTTGCCGGAAGAAAAATTTTCTCAAATTGTGACATTCTTTGACGCACTTGATTATTTTGTTGCGTCAATGATTATTCGCGAAAAGAGTGCGCGAAAACTCAGAGAGCTGAGCTATGTTGATTCGCTTACGGGCCTATATAACAGAAATAAGTTTACAGAAGATACCGAAAGAATTATGAGAGGTCGTAATTGCGGCTTGGGTGTACTTTATATGGACCTTAACGGTTTGAAAGAGATTAACGATAAAAGCGGTCATTGCGGCGGCGATTGTGCACTGAAAGATATAGCGAGTGTGATTATTGAGTCGTTTGGCAAGGAGTGTTCATACAGAGTCGGCGGAGATGAATTTGTCGTGCTTTGCTATGATACGAATGATAAGGAGTTTACAGCTAAGGTTACTGCGTTCAGAAATTTGATTTCTGAAATGAAGTATAAAGTGTCGATTGGTTTTCATTATTCTAAAGATTCGTCGGATATTGATGAAGTAATAAAGATTGCCGATGAAAAAATGTATCAGGATAAGAAATATTATTACAGAAATAATGGTCAGTCGGCAAGATACAGATTTTATAATGATACATTTGTGTCATTCTCAACACAGGAAAAGTTGAAAAAGCTTATACAAGAAGAAAGATTTGTTATATGGTTTCAACCGAGATTTTCCGCAATCAACGGAGAATTTTGCGGCAGTGAGGCGCTTATCCGATATTTTGATGAGGACGATACGATTGTTTCGCCTATGGATTTCATTCCTGCAATGGAATATAACGAAACGGTGCATATGATAGACCTTTATGTGTTCAGACACGTCTGTGAATATATTTCCGGCTGGATTGAGGCGGGTAAAAATATTAAGCCTGTGTCGGTTAATATATCGCATTGCACGATTGTCAGACCTAATTTTATGGAAAATCTTATGGATATTTGGTTTGATTATAATATCCCGAAAGATTCGATTGTGATTGAAGTGTCGGAAGATAAGGTTAAGGGCGGTCTTAGCGATGTGCTTGACAAAATTGTGGAACTTAAAAATAACGGTTTCCATATTGCGATTGATAATTACGGTGCGAAATATGCGGACTTGTTCTTGTTCTCGGAAGTTAAATTCGATACATTGAAACTTGACCGTGAACTTGTTCATAAGCTTGAAACAGATGAAAAGACTTGTATGATTTCAAAGTCGGTTATAGATATTTGTAAAAATTATAATATTTCCGTTGTCGCCGAGGGCGTCGAAAATGAAAAGGAATATGATATTTTGAAAGAAATGGGCTGCGATGAGGCACAGGGATATTTGTTCGATAAACCGATGTCGTGGAACAGATTTGAAGAAAAATATTTGTAATTTAAAAGGCGGTACATATGTACCGCCTTAAATATAATAAAGTTATTTTTTTAGTTAATATATCTTTGCATGAGTATTCTTCAAGTTTTGTATTTACACAAAACTTGAAGAATACTCTTTTAATGTTACACAACGATATTATCTGGCTGTTTCAAAAACAGGAATAGATATTTTAAAGAAAAATCTAAATCAAATATAATTATGCGGCGGCAGGGTAAAATCTGCCGCCTATTTAATTATTTTTTGTAGCAAGAAACTGCATAAAGTCTATAACCTCATTTTTTTGTGTCGGTGTTAAAGAATGAAAGACAATCAAAAAATCATTGCTATATGTATGATTTTTTATATTTGTGATACCGAAAAGGTAATCAATACTTACACCAAAATGATTAGCAAGCGTGGTAATAATGCGTTCATCTCTTGGAAAATGTATTCCTCTTTCATAATCGCTTATAACCTTATTTGAAACAAACAGCAAATCAGCAATATCTTTTTGCTTTTCGTCATTGTCCTCGCGTAATTCTTTTAATCTTTCGCCAAATGTCATATACATCAACTCCTAGATTTATTTTACCTTAATCGTAAATTTATTTGAATATTTAACCTATAAAGTAAAAATATTATTGACATTTACCGAAAAAGTAATTATAATAAGAATATATACTACGTGGAGTAAAGGGAGGATATAAAAATGGGTGTATGTTGGGCGACATTATTATTTTTCATAGGAATGATAATATATATGTCTGTTAAAACTTCCATGACAAACAAGAAAGGTAGAGAACAAGCAGAAAGTTTACCTAATGAATCGAAACTATTGTCAATTTATGATTATAATAATCTTGGCAATCAAATCGAAATGCACAGTTTAGGTGCGAAGATTGCTTTTGTAAATTCTTCATCCTATTCATCTGATAGTGCAATACTTACGAACAGAGCGTTATGCTTTAAAGGTTCAGGAACTCGTTTTTATGTAACTCCGCCATCACTAAATGGAGAAATTAAATTTGATATTGAAAAAAATACAGCAACCTATACAACCACAAAAAATAAAAGCACAGTAGGCAGAGCTATTGTTGGAGGAGCGTTGGCTGGCGGTGTAGGAGCTGTTGTTGGTGCAGCAAGCTCATTATCGGGAGATGGAAAAAAGACAGTATCAAGGACATATAATACAGGTGATTACCACTTAAAAATAAAGCTAAAAGATATAGCATGGATAGAACCAACAACATTATATGTAAATAATGAAATTATTAATAAAATAGGATCTATTTTCTCAGACGGTGAAAAGACTACATCAAGTCCATATACTAAGTATGACATAAGCGGAATTGATATGTTTCAAAAAAACAGAATAATAGAATATACACAAAAGGCTATAAATACAAGATAAATGCTTATAGATAAATTGAACTGGCTAACATCTTATTTGAGTGGTTGCACTGTTCGCGATAAATTTAATATATATTGTCCTTGCTGTGGCGGAACGAGGGCATTAAAAGAATTGCTGAAATTACATATTATAAAATCATTACAGTACAATCCAATAGTAATCTTAACAATATTATATTTTATATTACATATTATTTTGCTGTTTATCGAATATAGATTTTACCACAAGTATAGATTTATAAAATTACGAATTATAATGATATACATTTTCTTTACGGTATGGATGGTATTTTGGGTGATTAGAAGTTTTAGAGTGTATTATTTAGGAATTGATTTTTTAAATAATATATTAAAACAATAAAATTTTAGTGGAAATGACAAATAAAATACACAAGCTATAATTTATATTAAAATATGTAGATGATGAAAGGATGTTTATCTATGAAAAAATTACTTATATTATTAACAATTATTGCAACATTATCATTATGTTCTTGTGGAGGAACTTCACAATATGATAAAGATTTGAATTCAGGTATTCAGAAAATGAAAAGCGGTGAAAAAATGACAGAAGGCGAAAAGAACGCTACTAATGACTTTTTAGATTACCAGAAAAGCCACTAATTTGATTGTCATAATAAAAATAGTTTCCACTAATATATTTTTCACGAGGCGGCGATATGCCGCCTTTTGTGTTCCAGAAGAAAAAGCTAATTGCGGCGGCGGTATAATAGAAGCATAAGGGGCGGCGGTATATTCGGGAAATCCCCAGATAAAAATATTTTTAGTGATATTATGCGATCTATTCCCTCACTAAATTAACAAAAATTTTCGGCAAACTTTTTGGACAAAGTTTTTCAATGATTTTTTAAGGCTCGCGCCACAATCACGCCACAATTTGAGGTTAAAAAAGCAAAGAAAAAGAGCCTGTTCGTGATTGAACAAGCTCTTGTAAAATATCCAATTTTATCAGGTTTTAAGCCATTTTTGGCATTAACCAAAATATCTCTTTAACATACCTTCAAAGCCTTTTCCGTGTCTTGCCTCATCTTTTGCCATTTCGTGAACTGTGTCGTGAATAGCGTCGTAGCCAAGTTCTTTTGCTCTCTTTGCAAGTTCAAGTTTACCTGCTGTTGCACCACACTCAGCCTCTGATCTAAGTTCAAGATTTTTCTTTGTTGACGGAGTTACAACTTCACCAAGAAGTTCAGCAAATTTTGCAGCGTGTTCAGCCTCTTCCAAAGCGGCTCTCATATAAAATTCGCCGATTTCAGGATAACCCTCGCGGATTGCCTGTCTGCTCATTGCGATATACATACCGACTTCTGTACATTCGCCTTCAAAATTAGCCTTTAGACCTTCGTAAACATCAGCTTCAACCTGATCCTTTGCGCCTACTCCGATAACGTGTTCACATACAAAGTTTAGTGCAGTACCCTCTTCCATAACAGTGAACTTTGAACCCGGAACACCGCACTGTGGACATTTTTCAGGTGGTTCGTTACCCTCGTGAACATAACCGCATACCGGACATACATACTTTTTCATAATAAATTTCCTCCTTAGAATTAATTATTTTTTTTACTACTACAATTTTCGCAGATACCGTAAAATATAAGCGAATAGTCTTCTATATCTGCATTTAATTTTTCCGCCGCTTGATTTTTTATCTCGTCCATACCGTCTAAATCAACATCGTATATTTTGTCACACTTATTACATACGAAATGAAAATGTCGGTGGACAAAACCGTCGAAATGTTCTTTGTTTGCGGAAGTGCTGATTTTTAAAATATCTCCGTTTTCCGCAAGCTGTGCAAGGTTTCTGTATACAGTTCCAAGACTGATGTTTGGAAATTCCTTACGCAGATTTTCGTACAGCCAATCAGCCGACGGGTGGGAGCGTGTACTTCTAAGCAGCGTTAGAAGTGCCTCACGCTGTTTTGAATACTTCATACATTTCACTCCTTCAAAATCAATAATGATAATCATTACTGATTTATGAGTTCATTATAACAGACGTTTTTCGGTTTGTCAATAGTTTTTTGAAATAAATTTAGATTAATTTTGTGTAAATTTGATTTTGGGTGTTGCCACCACTCCTCAGGGAGAGAAAAAAGGCTCCCATAGAGGGGAGCTGTCGGCACAGCCGACTGAGGGGTGGTTTCGCACATTGCAAAATACTTTTTTATTCTAAAATTTACGATATTTTTTGATTAGTCTTGATTTTATCGGCGGTTTATAATATAATATAGAAGTAAAATTATGTTTACAGGAAAGGAACTGATAAATATGAAGAAAATGGAACAGCTTTACGAAGGAAAAGCAAAGAAGGTTTTTAAAACTGATGACGAAAATCTTTACATCGTTGATTACAAAGATGACGCAACTGCATTTAACGGTCTTAAAAAAGGTCAAATTGCAGGTAAGGGTGTTGTGAACAACAAAATGTCAAACTTCCTTATGCAAATTATGGAAAAGAACGGTATCCCTACTCACTTTGTTGAAGAAATTTCAGACAGAGAAACTGTTGTTAAGAGAGTAGAAATCGTACCTTTGGAAGTAATCATCAGAAATATTGCGGCAGGTAGTTTCTCAAAGCGTTTCGGCGTTGAAGAAGGCAAGAAATTAAACTGCACAACTTTGGAATACTGTCTAAAGAACGACGACCTTGGCGATCCTATGATTAACGATTATCAGATTATCGCTATCGGTGCCGCTACTAAAGAGGATCTTGATACTATTGCTGACCTTACTTTTAAAGTAAATGATGTTCTAAAAGCATATTTTGAAAGTATTAATATAGAACTTGTTGATTTCAAGATTGAGTTTGGTAA
>OJNI01002176.1_pt1 | contig 10430 bp, 7 predicted proteins | sample 1597441 | NCBI WGS metagenome assembly OJNI01 (sample SAMEA2452131, study PRJEB22498) | human gut metagenome | reverse complement strand
CCGATACCGGAGTATCAGCATTGAAGGGGAGTGCTCCGCTTGCCATCTCATACATCAAAACACCGACCGAGTAAAGATCGCTTCGCTGATCGATGCCTTTGCCGCTTGCCTGCTCCGGACTGATATAGTAAACGGTTCCGATTGCTTTGTCGTCTATTGAAACGGTTTCTGCATTCGGAAGCTTTGCAATTCCGAAATCAGTGACCTTGACCTTTCCGTTTCGCAAAAGGAGGATATTCTGCGGTTTTATATCCCGGTGAATGATTCCCTTGGTATGTGCATGCTGAAGCGCGCTGAGAACCTGCTCGGAATAGCTTAAAACCTCATCGGTGGAAAGGGCGCCCTTTTTTTGCATATAGCTTTTCAGGGTAATTCCTTCGATGCGTTCCATAACAATATATTTGAGATTCCCTTTTACCGAGACGTCAAAAATCTTGACGATATTGGGATGAGATAGCATAGAAACCGCTTTTGATTCATTGATGAATCTCCTAACGGATTGTTCGTCACCGGCAATCTCGTCTTTCAGCATTTTAACGGCAACCTTACGGTTCATGACTATATCTTGTGCTTCAAAGACCACTGCCATTCCGCCGACACCGAGAACTCTGCTAATATGATATCTTTTGTCGAGAAGCTTTCCTACATACTTATCTATTGTATCCATGTCAGAATCAGTTTCCTTTTATACTATCTTTCCGAGAATAACGGTAATATTGTCGATTCCGCCGCTTTCATTTGCGCATTCAATCAGCCTTTCTGCGCAGAGATCCAGCTCTTCCTGCGTATCGGCGTGAATTTCTTCCGCGATCAGGTCATTTCCGACGCAGTTTGTCAGTCCGTCGGAGCATAGCAGAATATAGCCGCCCGGCGAAAGATCGAGGGTGAAGAGATCGGGATTCGATTCTTCCTCATTTCCTATTGAGCGGATAATTATGTTCCTTATAGAAGCGTTTTCAGCCTCTTTGACCGTGAGCTGTCCCATGTCAACAAGATACTGCACATAAGAATGATCACGGGTTATTTGACGCATTTGTCCCGAGTCTACGGAATACATTCTGCTGTCACCGACATTGATGACACAAGCGGTTCCGTTTTTCTCAACTAATGCCGAAACAAGAGTTGTTCCCATTCCGCGGAGCGCATCCTCGGCTTGAGCTTTTTCATATACAGCGGTGTTGGCGGCGGCGACCGCTTTCCGAAGAAGGGAAGCACGGTTGTGATCCTCCGGAATAAAGTTGTCGCTTACATATTTTGTGTAGACGGAACATGCAATTTCGCTCGCCACGTTTCCCCCATTGGCTCCGCCCATGCCATCGCATACCGTGCAGAGATAGCAGTCCTCCGGAAGGGAAATGATACTGTAACTGTCCTGGTTTGTGGCGCGACGTTTTCCAATGTCGCTTTTTCCGCTGAAAAACATTTTTGCCGCAGTGCGGAGCTAAACTTCATTTCAAAAATTTACATTGAAACGAGAGTATGAATGTCCGCTTCCTTTCTTAAATTTATTTTGAGTAAATAATAAATATTGGCAAGGCAGCATAGCCGGATTCACGGCTTGCGCTTTGACGGCATATCTGCTTGTCCCTTTCCCGTCACATTTTAAAAGCTTCGTCGGCAAAGGGGACGCTCCTGTCTCCTCAATTGATATCGTTTTTGATAAAAATATGACTGGTGCATCTTTGCCTCCGGAACACAGCGGTATTGCCTTAAATACCCTGTTCTGCTTTAGTATAGAGCGAATCCTGACCGTTATACCGCAGCTGACCGCAGGAGGCGTTTATGTCAGATCCGAGTCTGCGTCTCACCGTTGCGTTTATCCCAAGCTCTGAAAGACGTTTTTGAAAAGAAAGCACCGCGCCCGGGTTGCTTCTTTGATAGCTTTTTTCCGAGACGCCGTTTAGAGGAATCAGGTTTACATGAATGGGAGTGCCTTTTCCGAGCCCGCTAACAAGACCTTCGGCAAGTCTCTCGGCATGGAGGGAAGAATCGTTTACACCGGAGATGAGGGTATATTCAAAGGATATTCTCCGTCCGGTTTTATTGAAGTAATGACGGCAGGCGGAAAGCAGATCTTCAACACTCCATTTTGCCGTTACCGGCATAAGCTGTTTTCTTTCCTCGGTATTAATGTTGTGTAGAGAGACGGAAAGAGTGATCGGAAGATTTTCTTCCGACAGCTTCATGATGCCGTCAACCACGCCGCATGTTGAAAGGGAAATGTGTCGGTATCCGATGTTGAGCCCATCCGCGGAGTTCACAAGATGAAGAAACTTTATTACATTGTCGTAATTATCAAAGGGTTCTCCGATGCCCATCATGACGATATTGGAAATTCTTTCTCCGGTATCGTTTTGTGCGGCGATCACCTGACCGAGTATCTCGGAGGCGGCAAGATTCCTTTCAAGCCCTCGAAGAGTAGAAGCGCAGAAGCGGCATCCCATGCGGCAGCCTGCCTGACTTGATACGCAGATGGTGTTTCCGTGGTGATACTTCATCACTACGCTTTCGATCAGCTGACCGTCTCGCAGAGCAAAAAGATATTTCACGGTTCCGTCGAGCTTTGAAACAAGCTTTTTCTTTATCTCGGGGAGAAAGATAAAACAGCCGTTTTCGATGAGCTTTTCACGCATTTCTTTCGGAATATTTCCCATTTTATCTATGGAAACTCCCTTGCCTGCCCATTCGTAAAGCTGTTTAGCGCGATACGGAGGATATCCGAGCGACGAGACAATTTCACATATTTCATTGTATGGTGTTTCTAAAAGATCTATACTCATTATTATTGTTCAAAGGTTATTTTATTTCTGTCAGTTTATAGGAAACCGAACCTAACCCGACTCTTTCAAGGCATAAGGGCTGCATATACGGATCTTTTCCGTGAAGCCGCTCAAAAAGATGCCCGTGGTTTCCCAGCTTCATTCCCTGAGGAACTCCGACTTCTATCAGATTTTCAAATTTTACGGCGTCAAGAGAAGCCTGTTCAACCGATACGATATCTTCTCCCGCCATGATTCCTATATCCGGAACTAAAGCAGGTGTTGTAAGTCCCCAGCAATCGCACAGGGCGGTTATCGAGGTCAAAACATTGATAAAATAGGTATTGCTGGGTTCAAAAGAATCAAGAACGGTTTTAGTGCAAAGCGCCATACCGTATTGAAAATCGCGATAATCGTGAGAATCCAGCGTAATAGCGCCGGTAGGGCATACCTTAACACAGTGGGTACAGTTTGTGCAGTGATGAAAATTTACATTATATTTTCCGTTTTTATCAAAGCTGTTTGCATAGTGATTGCATGCCTCAACGCATTTGCCGCAGTGAACGCATTTGTCTGCATTCCAAACAAGTCCTCCTTCAAGGCTGTGTATTTCCCGTCTGGTTCTGTCGGTGACGCAGCCCATGGCGATGTTTTTAGTAGCTCCGCCGTATGCGCAGCACCCGTGTCCTTTGAAATGGGAAAAATCTATAAGGAAGTCGGCATCGTGGATGAGTCCCGCTATATCAATATGTTTAAGCTCTCTGAAGTCTACATCCTTGGTATAGTAATATTTTCCGAAGAAACCGCAGTCGTCAAGGACCGGACAGCCAAGAGCAGCTTCGGTGTATCCGCGCCTTTCCGGATGACGGTGATAGACATAGTGATCGGTGACAAAACATTCGCCTCCGTATTTATGAATAAAGTCGACAAGCTTGATTATAAAAATAGGAGGAATCGTAGTATACCCTGTTCCACTGCCGACGTGCATTTTTATGGCAACTTTTTTACCGCATATCTTTTTTGAAAGCCCCGACTTTTCAAGCAGACGCTCAAATTTTGCTGGTAAAGTGAGCTTTTCGTCATATCTGGCATATGCGACTGAAGCAAAGAGAACTTCTGACATATAATACCCCTTCTATTCTTCTGAATATCAATAAAAACAATTATTCATAATAGTATATCACATATCGAGCAATTTTGCAAATGTTTTAAAGAAAATTCACATTTATTTTGAAATCTTATACTTCCTGCAAACATACGAAATATCCCCTGTTTGACGATAAATTTTCACAGAATTGATTTTTGTTGTAATTTCATGTGGACAATAGCGCTTATTTCTGGTATAATGTTTCATGAAGTGATTGAGTCCTTTCTGTTGAGATTTGTTTGGGGTAACATTATTTTAACATGACTCAATCACTTTTTCTATTTTTTTGCTCTCACTTCTATTGTAACACTACCATTTAGATATACAGAGTTATTTATTTTATATTGACTTATCTTGGAGATTGTGTTATACTTATATCTGATTTTGATGGTATTTATTTGAATCACCGTGTTTGGCAGGATTATTTTATGGAAGCGGTTTGATATTCTCACAGAATCGTTTGTTATCCGTGAAGGTTCGTTTCCTGCATAACGGTAATTTTTCATTGCCGTAATCACAGTATTTCAAGGATGATAGGTCATAAATGGTTATGGGAGAAAAGAAAATATCTCTTAATAAGATTCTTGTTGGGGTTACTCCCGTCTTGGTTGTATTTGTATTGATAACGATGCATATGTTTTGCAGCGGGGGCTCTCCTCTCGGAACAGATTCGGATTCAGGGACGGCTGAAGCAATTGCTGCCTTTGAGAAAACGGTTACTCATGATGTAAGCGTTCTTCTCGGCGCTTCTCTTTGTGTTGACGATTTTGTAGGAGCGAATAAACCTGTCGGTGTAAAAGTCTCCTTTGAGGAAACTCCGGTTACAGACAGTGTTGGAAAATATACGGTTACGCTTGTATTAACTTATGACAAAAGCAGTGAAAAAAGGACAGCAGAGCTTACGGTGAGTGAATGTAAACCCGTCGTTAAGGTATCGATAGGCAGCAGTGATGAGATAACTGTATGGGATTATCTGACCGATACCGGTCTTGACGCCGCGTTTGAAAATTTTGAGCCCAATACTATTGACAGGACTGTGATCGGTAGCTATGAGGGAAAAATCAGAGTAAACGGTATTTTGCATAAGGTTATATTTGAGGTTGCCGATCTTGAACCGCCCTCAGCTGAGCCGGTAGATGGGATATCGGTATATATGAATCATACCCTTGATCCCGCTTTACTGGTTCGGAATATATCCGATTACAGCGAGGTTACCGTTACATATGCGGAGAATCCGGATTTTACGCGCGAGGGCGATGTTTCGGTTTCGGTTCTTCTTACCGATGAGTATGGGAATCAATCAATAGTAGAGACTGCTGTGAGCGTTATTAAAGATACCGAACCTCCTGTTTTTTCGGGCATAAGGGATAAAACGATAACGGTGGGCGATACCGTATCCTATAAAAACGGCGTGTCCGTCACTGATAATAGCGGTGAAGAAATTACCTTTACGGTGGATAGTTCTGCGGCGAACAGAAATAAGGAAGGTAAATATAAAATCATATACACTGCCAAAGATTCTTCGGGAAACGTTGCAACGACAACAATGACGCTCACGGTGGTCAAGGTATCGATAGAGAAAGTGAATGCAAGATTGGAGAAAATTGTCTCGAAAATAATAAATGACTCTATGACTCTCGATGAAAAGATTCATGCGGTCTGGAATTATACCAGAAAGGCGATCACTTATACCGGAAAGTCAACTAAAACTGATGTGTATACGGCGGCTTATGAAGGAATGAATACCGGCGGCGGAGACTGTTATACATATTATGCATTGAATTCTCTTCTCTTTGATTATTTGAACATTGAAAATGCTGAAGTCCGCCGTATTGACGGAAATTCAAGGCACTGGTGGAGCTTGGTCCTCTTTGAAGACGGAATGTGGTATTTTGTTGATTCCTGTCCGCTTCCGAATTCAATCGCGAAGTATGCGGGTAAGACAGGTAAAATGACGAAGAGTGATATCGAATATTATACTCAGGTAGAAAATAGTGCTACCGGAAATGCCGGTATATATGTCGGTTATTACGTTTATGATGAAACTCTTGATTCACAATATGATATTGCTCCGTAAATGATAATGATAGGCAAAGCTGTTTACCGCCGTTTCTTTTTCGGTGAATTTTGCTTTTGACAGAGTTTTGAATAACGGATATATTCTTTGTAACCCGAATTCTTTACGGTACTCCGGAATATAATATGCCGGCTGAAAGGATTTTTTGCGATGACCAATGTTCTTGAATATCTTGAAAAAACGGTAAATGAGACACCAGATAAAATATGTTATTGTGATGATAAAAGCGAAATGTCTTTTCGCCGGGTTTGGACGGAAGCGCGCGGAATAGGCACTTATCTTGCTCATCTCGGCATATACAAAAAACCGGTGGCGGTATTTATGAAAAAGAGCCCGTGCGAGGTTACCGCATTTCTCGGAGTTGTGTATGCTGGCTGTTACTATATACCGATGGATGTCGAAATGCCTCTTTTTCGTATAGAACTGATTTTTAAGCTTCTCGGAGACTGTCTTATCATATGCGATGAAGCGTCCTTTCCCACGCTTGAAAAAATAGGTCGAAAAACTTCTTGTATTTTATATGAAACTGCCGCGGATACCGAATCCGACGATCGTTTACTTGCCGGTATCAGAGAACGGCAGATTGATACCGACGCCGTATATGTTCTTTTTACCTCCGGTTCTACCGGAATACCCAAAGGGGTTATTGCTTGTCATCGCTCCCTTATAGATTATATTGACAGGCTTGGCGAAATTCTAAGAGTTGATAAAAACACGGTTTTCGGAAATCAGACACCTCTCTATACCGATGCATGTCTTAAGGATTTGTATCCTACGCTCAAATACGGAGCCACGACGGTTTTTATCCCTAAGTCACTTTTTTCTTTTCCTGTCAGATTGCTTTCTTTTATGAACGAAAAAAAGGTGAATACGATATGCTGGGTTGCTTCCGCTCTTTCGATTGTCTCGTCTCTGGGAACATTTGAATCGATTATGCCGAAGTATTTACATACGATTGCCTCGGGATCAGAGATATTTCCGGTCAGACAATATCGGATTTGGAAGAACGCACTTCCTGGTGCCCGCTTTATCAATCTTTATGGACCGACCGAATGTACCGGATGTTCATGCTATTATGAAATTGAGCGAGATTTTGAGCCGGATGAGGTTATTCCGATTGGAAAACATTTTCAAAATACCGATGTCTTTCTCTTGTCTGAGAATGATAAGCCGACGCCGCGCGGAGCGTTAGGCGAAATTTGTATAAGAGGAACGGGAGTAGCCCTCGGTTATTATAAAAACCCTGAAAAAACCGCCGAGGTGTTCGTTCAGAATCCGCTCAATGACTGTTATCCGGAACTGATTTATCGTACCGGCGATCTTGGACGTTTTAATGACAGGGACGAGCTTGTTTATGTTTCAAGAAAAGATTTCCAGATTAAGCATATGGGATACCGAATCGAACTCGGGGAAATAGAGACCGTATGCGGAGCTTTCGACGGAATTTCTCTTTGCTGTGCCTTGTATAATAAAGAGAATAAGAGGATACTTCTGTATTATACAGGAAGTGTTGATAAAAAAGAAGTATTAAACTATTTAAAATTAAAGCTTCCGAGATATATGCTGCCGTCTGAGCTTATTCACTTGTCGGAGATGCCCTTTACGCTGAACGGAAAAATCGACAGGAAAAGTCTTGCAGAGCAGAGCCAGACAACTGTATGACGACAAAACTCATTTGATATCAAAAGCTTAGAAAAAATTTTCTTATTATGATAGGAGCTTGACCTGAAATGGATAAAATAATTGAGCTTTTAAATGATCTTCATCCGGATGTGAATTATGAAAGCTGCGAAACCCTTATTGACGACGGAATACTTGATTCGATGGATATTGTATCTCTTATTACCGAGATATACAATGAATTTGACGTAAGGATTCCGGCGGATAAGATTGTACCGGAAAATTTTAATTCCGCGGCAGCGCTGTGGGAGCTTGTAAGCGAGCTTATTGACGAATGAGCTTTACATCTTTTTCCTTTGCGATATTTTTCCTTGCTGTAACGGCATTGTATTATACGCTGGCAAAAAAGAAGCAGTGGCAGCTTTTATTGCTCGCGAGCTATTTCTTCTATGCCTGCGCCGATGTGAGATATTTGATTTTTATTGTTATTACCACTGTTTCGGCATATTTGGTTACAACGAGGTTTACCGCTCTCAGAGAAAAGCAGTCTGCGTATCTGAAGGAGAATCCCGATCTTTCAAAAGAGGAAAAAAAGAAATATAAGGAGAGAATGAAATCAAAAAGCGGCAAATGGCTACTTTTTGCCGTTCTTTTGAATTTCGGGATACTCTTTGCCTTTAAGTATCTGAATTTTTTTATTGACAACATCAATGCAGTAATCGGTATATTCTCGAGGACTGCGTCTATAGCGACTGTAAAGCTGATACTTCCGCTCGGAATTTCCTTTTACATATTTCAGACAATCGGATATGTTGCCGATGTTTATTTCGGGAAGTATGAGGCGGAAAAAAATCCTTTTAAGCTTGCCCTTTTTGTCTCCTTCTTTCCTCAACTTCTTCAGGGGCCGATTGGCAGATATAATCTTATGGCGCCTTCGCTTTTTGCCGCACATGATTTTGACTTCAGAAATTTTAGCTTCGGTATAGAGCGTATGCTTTGGGGTTATTTTAAGAAAATTGTTATTGCGGACAGGCTTATTACGGCAGTCGGAACCATTACCGCTTCTCCCGCGGATTATCCAGGAGTTATGGTGATTTGCGGCATGCTTTTCTACGCCGTGCAGCTCTATTGTGATTTTACCGGCGGTATTGATATAACAATCGGGGTTGCTGAGGTTCTCGGAGTGAAACTCAGCGAGAATTTTAAACGTCCCTTTTTCTCCAAAAATGTTGCCGAATATTGGCGCAGATGGCATATCACGCTTGGAACATGGTTTAAGGATTATACTTTCTATCCTCTCTCTACAAGCAAGACAATGATGAAGCTGACAAAGCTCACGAAGGAGAAATTCGGGAACGGAGCGGCCAAGCGGGTTCCGGTGTACTTGTCTACTGTCATTCTCTGGTTTGCTACCGGTGCGTGGCATGGGGCAAAATGGAATTTTATTGTATGGGGACTTGGAAATTGTTTTGTTATTCTGGTTTCACAGGAGTTGACACCGTTATACCGAAAATTCAGTGAAAAATATCCGCGTTTGCATAGCTCGCGCTTTTGGAACGGTGTTCAGGTTATCAGAACCAATGTTATTATGTGTCTGCTTCGCACATTTGACTGCTATTCTACGGTGGGGGCTTCTTTAGGTGCGATTGGAACTGTTTTTTATAAATGTAATTTTGCAAGTTTAACTGATGGAACGCTCTTGAAGATTGGAATGAAGCTGTCGGATTATATTGTTGTGGTAGTAGGCGTTCTTATTTTGTTTGCCGTCAGTATGATAGGAAGAAGCGGTTCTGTTCGCGAAAAGGTGGTAAAACTTCCTCCGGGTGTGCAAATTATACTTTATGTATCGCTGTTCTTTTCTATCATTGTGTTTGGCGCGTATGGAGTCGGTTACGATTCGGGACAGTTCATTTATACGCAATTCTAAGGCGGTGTCAGAATGAAAAAAATTATTATAACCGTAATATCAGTCGCCGCAGTGATTATGATTTTCGCCGGTTTGCAGTCACTTCTTATGCCGAAATATATAACCGAAGCACAAGAGGGAAACCTGGTTGCAGAATATTATAATTCCGACAAAAATCATGATGTGGTGTTCATTGGTGACTGCGAGGTTTATGAGAATATAGATCCGGTAGTTCTCTGGGAAGAGTACGGCATATCTTCCTATGTGCGGGGATCACCGCAGCAGCTTATCTGGATGTCATATTATCTCATGGAAGAAACACTTAAGTATGAAAAGCCGGATGTTTTTGTGTTCAATGTCCTTTCCATGAAGTATGGAGAACCACAGAGCGAAGCATATAATCGTCTTGCTCACGACGGTATGAGGCTTTCGGCAAGTAAACTGAAATCCGTCAGAGCGTCAATGACCGACGGGGAAGATTTTGTTTCATACCTTTTCCCATTACTTCGTTTTCATTCCCGCTGGTCGGAGCTTGACAGAAACGATTTTAAATATTGGTTCAAAACCTCTCCTCAAATTTCATGCGCCGGTTATCTTATGCGCGTCGATACGAAGGGAACCGATTTCTTTCCGCCCGGAAAGGAGCTTGACGATTACACATTTTCCGATACCTGTTATGAGTATCTTGAAAAAATGACGAATCTTTGCCGGGAAAACGATATAGAGCTTGTTTTGATGAAAGCGCCGTCTGTCAGTCCTTATTGGTATGATCAGTGGGAGGAACAAATTGTCTCATATGCCGAGAAAAATGGTCTTTTGTATTATAATTTCTTGAACATGTCGGAACAAACAGGTATAGATTATATGACCGATACCTATGATGGAGGGCTTCATTTAAATCTGTCCGGAGCTGAAAAGCTG
>OJNI01002170.1_pt1 | contig 10449 bp, 9 predicted proteins | sample 1597441 | NCBI WGS metagenome assembly OJNI01 (sample SAMEA2452131, study PRJEB22498) | human gut metagenome | reverse complement strand
GGAATTCCAAGATCTCTTATGATCTTTGTCACATCCTGTTTCATATGAAATTCATGATCGATCACTGTTCTTTGATCATTTTTCTTAAAATTATTTTCTGTTTCTTTCTGAATGATTTTCTGATCCAATCCTTTGATTTTTGCAACTTGTTTGATCCTGCGGCACAGTACCTCATTCTTAAATGGTCTCATCATACAATAATCAATGTCCATATGATTGACGCATTCGATCAATTTCTCGGTACCGATCGATGTTAAAACAATAAATACTGGTAATTGTTCATATTCCATACATTCTCTGCATTTTTCGATCACCCCGACTCCATCGATATATGGCAGCATGATATCAATTAAGACAACTTCTGGTTTCTTTCTAATGATCTCATCAATTGCTTTCATTCCATCGAATACTGTTCCAACAATATCAAACTCTCTATTCAGTTCATTTTCTAACTCCTCTGCTTCTGATACGTCCCCATCCACAATTAAAATATTTAACTTCTTTTCCAACTTTTTCAACCTCCTGATCATGATTATGATGTCTTATGCTGTTATTTTTCCTCGATCAGTACTTCATCTCCATATTCCAGGCGTATTTTATCCGCGATCAATGCAATAAACTCTGAATTCGTAGGTTTTCCTTTTCCTGCATGAATCGTATAGCCAAACAATGCATCGATCGTGTCCATATTTCCTCTTCCCCAGGCAACCTCGATCGCATGTCTGATCGCTCGTTCTACCCTGCTTGGTGTCGTATCAAACTTCTGTGCGATTGACGGATACAGCTGTTTTGTTATGGAATTTAAAATATCCATATCACAGACTGCCATCATGATCGAATCTCTTAAGTACTGATAACCTTTGATATGAGCCGGAACCCCGATCTCATGAATCATATTCGTTATGATGATCTCCAACTGGTTTTCTGTCAATCCATGAATCTTCTCTGGTACAGAAACGAATGGTCTTTCAGGAATCTGCTGTTTTATCTTTGCCTGCTTGATCTGCTTAATGATCGTTCTTAGATCAAACGGCTTTAAAATAAAATAAGATGCTCCTAATTCCATAGCCTCTTCGCAGACATTTTCCTGCCCCATTGCGGAGACCATAATAATGATCGGTCTTTTACTTAGATCTTCTGTTTGCAAACGTTCTAATACACCAATTCCATCGAGTTTCGGCATAATGATATCCAGTAATACAACATCCGGTTGTTTTTCCTTGATGATACGCAATGCTTCTTCTCCATCATCCGCACTTGCGATTACTTCAATATCACTTTCCTGCTCTAACAGTTCTGTCATCATCTCAACAGTTCTCTGGTTGTCATCTGCAATAGCCACATTAATCTTGTTCATCTTCAGTCCTCCCATTCTGTTTTTCTCTACAAATTAATTATATATTTGATTTAAGTTTACAAACAACCCATATTTCTTCGCAAGTTTTGGTTGATTTCCAAAGGATTCGACATAATTCGACAAAATTAATTCTATTTTTTAAAATCTATGTCATATTTCGCTGCGTAAATTGTTAAATATACAGTTTCTCACTTCGATGATTCCATATGACATCCAGTAACTCTGTTGTTGTCACAACAATCTGATCTGCTTCGGCATGCATCAGCTCCTCTCTGTTCTCAAATCTGTACAATGTTCTAATGTTTGACAGATTATTTTCTTTCTTTCCTAGTATATCATGTCTTCGACTTCCTGTCATAAGAATTTACAATTCCTTTTTATTTCACTTTACTTCCTGCATGATCTTTATAAACTTCAATCTTTTGATCGATCTGATCTTTCAATTCATCGACATGTGAAATTATGCCAACCAGCTTATTTCCTTCCAAAGACAGTGAATTTATGATCTGCATCGCCTTATTTAAAGAATCCGCATCTAAAGTACCAAATCCCTCATCAATAAAGATCGTATCAACCTGTATCCCGCCTTTTTTGTTCTGGATCACATCACTTAATCCTAACGCAAGAGATAATGCTGCTTTAAATGATTCTCCTCCAGATAATGATCTTACATTTCTTCTTTTTCCTGTCCATTCATCAAGAATCTCCAATTCCAGACCAGAAGATCCTTTGTTTATATCATTTTCTTCTTTTCGAAGCAGATAATATCTTTGTTCACTCATAACGGACAACCGTTCATTGGCTGCTGCCAAGATCAGATCAAAATATACTGACTGCACAAAACGTTCAAATGAAATCTTTGTCTTTCCTTTTTGTTCTCCATTTGCTGTATCTGACAGATCTTTTAACAGTGTATAGTTCATTTCTGTTTCTTTATACTCTTCCATCTTCTTGTCCATAAATCTTATCGATTGTTCGTTTACAGAGATATGTTGATTTAATTGTTCCAGATTCTGATTTTGTTTTTGTATTTCTTTTTTCATCTGATGAAGTTTTGTTTCAAATTTTCTAAAATCTGAAATTTCTTCATTCATCTCTTTGTGTTCTTCCAACTGTTTTGTAACACTCGAAAGTGTATTTTCTTTTTCTTCAATGGCCGCTTTGATATGAACTCCCTGTATTTCAACACTTTCTTTTTTCTTTTCTATTTCTTCTTTATTAAATTTCATCTGATCGATCTCATCAGATAATCGCTGCTGTTCTTCACTGGCATCTTTATATGTTTTATATTCAAGATTCTTACAGATTTCTTCTATTCTGGCCTCTGTCTGCTTATATAAACTATCTTTTTCATGTGATTTTCCGGCAATTTCCTGCAGTTTTTCCACATAGTTCAATTGTTTTTCTTTGGATTTTTCAACTTTTACTCTTTGTTCTGCTATCTTTTCTTTCTGTTTTTTGATTCTTTCAAATTCTTTTTTTACTTTTTTATATTGTCGTAAAGAGATTTCATAGATCTCGTCAAGCTTTTCAAACTCTTCTGATCTTTTCCCACTTTTTTTGCAAAGCTGTTCTTTACATATCTCAACAATACCTTTACTCTGTTTTACTTTCGCAAATGCAGTATTATATTGCCGATCGATCAATTCCGTTTCTTCACGAAGTGCACGAAGCATCTCCTGCGTAATATCACTTTCTTTAAAATCTGCTGTTTTTGGATGATGTAATGATCCACAAACCGGACATGGATGACCGTCTATCAGATTTCTTGCCAGAAGTCCTGCTTGATTACAGTCATATCGATCCTGCCAGTCTGACAATCGATCTCTGTATTCTTTTCTTTGCATTCTGATCTTATCATAGACTTCTCCAGCCTCTTCATAAATCCGAAGTTTCTCAAAATAAGCTTCTTTCTCCTTACACAATTCATGATTTTTTTCTGTCTGAACATGAAGTTTCAATTCTTCTTTTTGCAAATGATCGTATTGTGTTTCAATCTCATCTGCCTGTCTAAGAAATTCTAGTAGTTTTAATTCTCTTTGTCTTTCGTTCTCTTTTTTTTTCTCCGTTTCTTCCTGCTGTCTGATCATACGTTCTTTCGCATTCTTTAAAGATTCCTTTTTTTTCTCTAATGCTTCCAGCTCTTTATATTGTTTTATCTGTTTTTGGAGTTCTTGAAACCTTAATTCCTTTTTATGTAGTTTCGGCAGTTCCTTTTGGATCTGATCATATTCTTTTTTGATCGCTCGCTGTTCTGCTTTATTTTCTTTTTCTTGTACTATAAGTTCTTTAATTTCTTCTTTTATATCTTTGATCTTCTGTCTCTTCTCCGTTATCTGTGAAAAAACAATCCGTTGCTTCTGATATAGTTCTTCTTGTGTTTCTTTTTGTTTCTGGAAATTCTCATATTCTTGTTGTTTTCGATACTGATATCTTTTTACTACATCCATAAATTCTACAATTTGATGTTTTTGTTTTAAATACCGTGTATATTCTTCATATTCTTCTGCATCTTTTGATACAAAAATGTTATCTTCCTGCTCTAACAAGGTATTCCCAAGATTCTCATATTCGTATTTACAAGAAAGATGTCTACGTTTGATCTTTTCCTGAAATTCATACAGATACCATGTTCCAAAAATCTTACGAAAGATTTCACTCCGTTCTTTTCCTTTCGCGTAAAGAAGTTTTAAAAATTCTCCTTGTGCGATCATTGAAATCTGCTGATACTGCATACGGTCCATTCCAAGAATTTCTTCCATCTGCGCGGTCACTTGCTGACTTCCTGTTGTTACAATCTCATCTTCTTGATATAATACTGCATACGGAGACTGTCGTGTCATTTTGTCTCCTCTTTCGCATATAGGATGGATTTCTTTCAATCTTGTACTGCTTTTTGCGATGCGAAAATAAGAATACCACTTTCGTCTCTGTCTCATCTTTGGCAAAATCACTTCTTAGCATATCCTGTTTTCGATAAGAACCACTTGGCTCACCGTATAAAGCAAAACAGATTCCATCAAAAATAGTCGTTTTCCCTGCACCTGTTTCTCCTGAAATCAAAAAAATCCCATCTTTAAATCTGGTAAAATCAATCACTGTTTCCTCTGCAAATGGTCCAAATGCAGATAATATTAATTTTTGCGGTCTCAACGAATCACCTCCCCAAAAATGGATATTGCCATCTGTGCTCTTTTTTCATCCAGATCAATATGATTTTGCATTTTATAAAACTGTTCAAATAATTCCATTGGATTTTGATCTGCGATCTGGTTTTCTTTCATCTGAATGGTTTCATATTGCATCATATGACGACGGTTTTTAAAGCTGATCTGCATAACATTCGGATAAACCGTACGTACTTTCCCGATCGCATCTAAAATCTGCTCCTCATCCGTCAGAATGACATGCATATAATCTTCTTCATTTCCAATTTCACATTTTCTTTTTAACAATGATTCTAACGAACATTCCATTTCCCTCATATCACGTAATGGTTTTAGCAAATGATGGGATAGGGAGATCTGCTTGTTTTTACTGATCGTAAGGATCGTCGCCTGTTTGTCTTTGTGAATTTCTGAAAAAGAATATTTTAAGATCGATCCAGCATACCTTACCATTTCACGTCCCATTGCCTGCGGCTTGTGGATATGTCCAAGTGCTACATAGTCAAATGCATCAAATAGACGGTAATCAATATTATCAATCCCTCCAAGGCTGCTTGTTTCTGAATCTGACAATTCCGGAGAATTCTTTCCAACCGTTACAAACTGATGCGCCAGCAGGATATTCGTCTCATCTTCGTTGATCTTCACTTGTTCCATTAGATGCTTGAAGCATTCTTCATAGGTTTCTGTCTGAATTTTTAATACATGATTGATATATGCTGGCTTTACAAATGGAAGCATATAAAAATTAATATTGTATCCATCTTCCTTGATCGTAATCTTTTCAATTTCCTGATTAAATTGTGATGCAATATATAAATTAGATCGTTTAAATAAGTTTCTTCCAAATGACAATCTTTCCGAAGAATCATGATTTCCACTGATCATCAATACTTTTACTTTAAGATCACTCAGTTCTTCTAAAAATTCATCCAGCAGATGAATCGCCTCAATCGTCGGTATTGCCTTATCATAGATATCCCCACATAATAAAATAACATCTATCTTTTCTTCTTTTACTAATGTAACGATCTGATCCAATATAAATTTCTGATCTTCAATCATGGATATCTCGTTCACTCTCTTTCCGAGATGCAGATCTCCAAGATGCAAAATTTTCATGTCTCTCACCCTCCCTTTTTTCTATTGTAGCAAACTTATATTTTAAAAACAGCTTCCATTTCCCTTTGCTCTAATTTTCCATCTCATAGAGCATTGTTTCCATAAGAATAGCATACCCTTTCATCGGGTCATTTACAAAAACATGTGTAACAGCACCAATAAGTTTCCCATTCTGCAAGATTGGACTGCCACTCATTCCCTGTATGATCCCGTTGGTAAGTTTTAATAATTCTTTGTCTGTCACTTCAATCTCCATACTTTTTAACACATCCTTGTCGGATGGCACGATCTTATTGACCTGGATCTCATATTGTTTCATAGTACCGCTTACATTGGAGAGAATATAAGCTTTCCCTGGTTTGATATCTTGACGATATCCTATCTTGTATGCTTTTTGTTGTTTCTTTGGTATTGTTCCATAAATTCCTTTTTCCGTATTTTTTTTGATGGAACCTAAAATATTCTCTTCCTTGTATTCAATACTTCCAACAATCTCTCCCGGCGTTCCTGATTTTCCTTTTTTAATGGAATAAATCTGTGGATCCAGCAAAAGACCACCTTTGATCTTTAAAAGTGTGCCTGTATCCATATCATAAATACCGTGTCCCAACCCTCCAAATGACGTACCTTTTACATAAGTCATCGTACCGATTCCCTGCGTGTTATCCCTGATCCATGTTCCAATTTTATACATGTGATCCGTCTTTGAACGTTCTGGCTTGATCTTGATCTGCATCATCTTTGCCTTTCTTTGGACTGTTAATATCACAGATTCTCCTTGACCTTGATTGATTTTTTCGATGAATTGTTTTTTTGATACAATATCTTTTCCATCAATCTTTTTGATATAATCTCCACGATATAATTTATTTTTACTCGGTGCATATTCCATGCTGTTTTCCCCGGTAAACTGATCCGTATCAAGCACAAACAATCCATCTGTTTCTACATAGACACCGATCACTTCACCGCTTGGCGTGATCTTTTGGTCATCTACGACCTTCACTTTAATCTTCTTTAATGGAATCGCGCCAAATAAATTGGTTTTCATTTCATACTGACCCATGTGACATTGTTTGAATACAATGGGCTGATTTAATCGTATCGTTTGATGATCGATCGTTGCACTAACTGGTACATCATAACAAAGAGAGACTGTTTCGCCCTTGTTGATATGAATCGTATCTGGAAGTCTTGCATTGCAGTATTTTATATAAACTGCAGTTATTGCGATTAAATTGATCATAAAAAGTAGAATTAAAAATTTGCGGTAAGTGTATTTTTTCATATTTTTCCTCCTAAAAAAGGACATATCGTCATTGATATATCCTTTTTATTATATGAAGATCACCGCTTACATACTCAGTATAATTTTGTTTCATCTGCCAAAGATTTCATTTCTTTTGCATGTTCCATAGACGTTTCACTCCATTGATCCCCGCTGATCATTCTTGAAATCTCTTTTAACGATTCTGATTCATTTAATTTTCGGATCATTGTCTGCGTATTCTTCTGATCGGTTTGTTTTCTAATGAAGTAGTGACTATCTGCCATCGCTGCGATCTGTGGAAGATGTGTGATCGCGATCACCTGATGATCCTTTGAGATCACTGCCATCTTTTTAGCTACACGATTGGCAGTTTCCCCACTGATCCCAGTATCAATTTCGTCAAAGATCAACGTATCTACTCCATCTGCCTGTGCTGCTACTGATTTGAGTGCAAGCATGATTCTTGATAATTCACCACCAGATGCTACTTCTTGTACCGGACGCATTGGAAGACCTGGGTTGGTCGATATCATAAAACGGATCTGATCCATTCCATCTGCTGAAATCTGGTCTTTTTTCGTAACTTCGATTTCAAATCTGACATCTAAAAAGTTCAGATCTTCTAATGCTTTTGTGATATTGCTTCCAAGTGTCTTTGCTACCTTACATCTTTGTTCTGACAGATTCTTTGCTTCCTTAAGATATCGTTCCCTGATGCGTTCCTGTTCATTCTTTAATATTTCAATCTCATGTTCTGCATCACACAACATATTATATCGTTTTTCTGCCTTTTGTCCATATGCTGTAACATCTTCAATCGATGGACCATATTTGTCTTTTAAGGAATTAATGACATTCAGACGTTCTTCCACTTCCTGATATGTCTGCTCATCAAATTCCATATTCTCCATATATGTCGTCAATTCCTGATGAAAACCATTTAACAGATCTTCCACTGACAACAGTTGTTCATAAAATTCTGAGATCTGAGGATCTAAATGACTGATCTCCTGCATTCTTCTGATGCTTTCACTTAACTGATTGCCAATCGATGTTTCTTCCTCATATCCCGTCAGCATACGTGCTGCCTGACAAGAAATAATGATATCTCGGCTATGGACGATCTTTTGATATACCGTTTCTAATTCCTCGTCTTCTCCTTTGACAAGATTGGCATTCTCAATCTCTGAAATCTCATGTTTTAAGAAGTCCATCTCTCTTAATCTTTGCTGGTCATCTATTGATATTTCTTTTATCTTTGTTGAAATCTCGTGATATTCTCCTGCAAGATTTTTGCACTGTTCTAAGGAATATCTTGCATTTTCAGGTAAAAAATGATCCATCATACTTAAATGATTTTTCTCTTTTAACAGTACTTGATGTTCTTGCTGACCATGCAGATCAAATAAACGTCTGGAAACTTCTCTTAACGTATTGAGTGTCACCGTACTATCGTTAATCTTATTAATACTTCTCTTCTCGTTGATCACACGTTTGATGAAGATCTGACCGTCTTCTACTTCCAGATCCAGAGCTTCGATTTCTTTGATCAGCTTTTGATCTTCAATCCAAAAAAGCAGTTCAATGACTGCTTCTTTTGCTCCCGGTCGGATCATATCTTTTGATATTTTTTTCCCAAGTGCACTTTCTATAGAACCTATCAAGACAGATTTTCCTGCACCGGTTTCTCCAGTCAGTATATTCAAATGTTCATCAAATGTAATTTCCAATTCATTGATCAACGCAAGATTCTTTACATGTAAATTCTGAAGCATAGATTTCCTCTCTGTATATTTATTCTTTTAATTTTTTGATCATATGATCGATCTCAGCAATTGCAGTTCTTCCAATATTCTTATCTTTCATAACACACATGATCGTATCATCTCCCGCGATCGTACCAACCATTCCAATGATGTTTAAAGAATCAAGTGCAGCAGCAGACGCCATTGCCATTCCCGATACGGTTTTTACAACCAGCATATTCTCTGCTAGTTCCATGGAAATGATCGCTTCTGCTAAAATCCTCTGATACTTTCTTGAAGTCTCATCTTCCTGATCGATCAGACAATAAATCTGCTTCCCATCTGCATCCGGTTTCTTGATCAATGCCAGTTCTCTGATATCTCTTGAAATCGTTGCCTGCGTTGTCTTAAAGCCAATCTGATTTAATCTTGACAACTCTTCCTGTGTCTCAATTGGATATTGCTGGATCAATTCAATGATCGCTTCCTGCCTATTTTTCTTCATTCTGACCTCCAACTTTGATTCGAAGGATTCTGTAAAAGCTGTCTCCTTTCACTTTAATGATCCTTGCGATCTTCTTTGATTTACGCACCTGAAGAACATCTCCTGGCTGAAGTTTTCTCGCAACCTGACCGTCAAAGGTAACGTAGGCTTCCTCTAACTGAGATTCTCTCACGTTCTCAATATAAATATCAATCTCATCTTCTGGAGAAAGAACAAGACTGTTTGACTGCAGCGAATGTGGACAGATCGGAGTGATCAAAATAACATTTGCTTTTGGATTCACTACCGGCCCACCTGCTGATAAATTATATCCTGTAGATCCTGTCGGCGTCGAAACAATAATCCCATCTGCTTCATATACATCTAACAATTTGCCATTGACCATAATACGAAACGAGATGATTCTTGAAAAACCACTTCTTGCGATCACGACGTCATTGAGTGCTGGAAGATGATCTGTCTCATGATCCGCATGGATCACGCGCCCATCTAACATCATTCTCTCCTCAATCTGGAAAGTATCATTTAACAATCCGTCCAATCCGTCATAAAGTTTAGATAACTCAATCTCTGTTAAGAATCCTAAGGTACCGAGATTTACTCCAACCATCGGAATATCATGATCTACGATCAATCTTGCCGCATGAAGCATCGTCCCATCTCCACCTAAAACAATCACACACTCTGTGTCTTTTGTGATGCAGTTCATATCTTTTTGAACATGTCTTGTAAAATCACACATTCTCTGGCTGATTCCACCTTGTTTTTCAATATAATCCTGGATCTTTTTGGAAATACGCAGTCCTGGATCTTTTTTCTCGTTCGTTAAAATCAAAAAATTCTTCATGTTATTCCTTATTCTTTGCCAGATCCGCATGTGATGCATCCACCACTTCCTTGATCTGATCTGTCATTGTATGTCCATTCTCCATTGTCTCTGTTTTTCTCATATGTAATAAATACTCAATATTTCCCTCTGGACCTTTGATTGGAGAATAATCAAGGTGTAATAATTCAAACCCGTTCGTAGATGCGAAATCACAGATCTTCTCAATGACTTCTTCATGAACTTTTGGATCTCGTACAACACCTTTCTTTCCAACTTTTTCTCTTCCTGCTTCAAACTGAGGCTTTATTAAACATACTATTTCACCATCATCAGTTAAAAGCTCTCTTACAGGAAGTAAAACTTTTGTCAAAGATATAAATGATACATCTATCGATGCAAATTCTATGACATCATCTATATCATCTCTTGTAACATATCTGATATTTGTTTTATC
>OJNI01002163.1_pt1 | contig 10472 bp, 9 predicted proteins | sample 1597441 | NCBI WGS metagenome assembly OJNI01 (sample SAMEA2452131, study PRJEB22498) | human gut metagenome | reverse complement strand
CGAAGCAGCAACTGTTCAGGTGTATATTGCAGCCAGCTTGAGCAATGCCATGGATGAAATTTCAGCCAATTATAAATCTGTTCAGCCAAATGTTGATCTTGTCTTTAATGCAGGCAGCTCAGGCAAGCTTCAGACACAGATCGAAGAAGGCGCACGCTGCGATATCTTCTTCTCAGCAGCTGACAAGCAGATGGACGCTCTGGTAGACGAAGATCTGGCTAAGAAAGATACGGTAGAAGATATCCTTGAGAACAAAGTCGTTCTGATCAAACCTAAGGATGGAGAAACAAAAGTTACAGGATTCGAGAACATCACAGATGCGGCCAACATCGCACTTGCAGGTGACAGCGTTCCTGTTGGACAGTATTCCAGAGAAATTTTCGACAATCTTGGAATTACAGATGAAGTAAATAAGATGGAAATCAATGAAGGTAAAAATGTATCTGAAGTTCTTGCTGCAGTAAGTGAAGGAAGTAATGAGATCGGTATCGTTTATGCTACAGATGCAGCTTCCGTTGCAGATAAAGTAGACGTTATCGCAGAAGCTCCGGCAGATGCACTGAAGACACCTGTTCTCTATCCGGTAGGCCTTATCGAAGACAAAGAGGCATCTGAAGATGATACAGCAGCTACAGAAGCATTCCTTGAGTACATCAAATCTGACGACGCTATGAAAGTATTCGAGAAATACGGATTCACAGCATACAAAGCAGATGATGCTTCCGAAACAGATGATAAAGATGCAGAAGCAACAGAAGAAGCAGATGACACAGAAACAAATGCTGAGACAGAGACAACAGAGGAAGCTAAATAAGAATGAGTGAATTTCTGGCAGAAATAAACTGGAGTCCCTTGTGGATTTCATTGAAAACAGGTTTCACAGCGACTGTGATCGCGTTCTTTCTGGGAATATTCTTTGCGAGACTGGTAATGAAGATGAAACCTGTCTCCAGAGGCACAATTTCTTTAATGGTCAGTGTTTCCGTCTGCACTTCCTTCTTCTCCTCATTGGTCTTGCCTTCAATCTTCGGACGGGAAGCCGAACAGTTATACATTACATGGCGGATATGGCGCACATCCCCGTCAAACTCAAAAAGCAGGGCAAACAGTGCCAGTTCTGCATCCGAGTTTTCAATCAGAACACCCTTGGCATCCAGCTTCTCTCTCAGCACATCCGTCCGGAAACTCTCCGGAATCAGTGCAAGTTCCAGACCTCCGACTTATTATAAAAAATCCCGGCATCATCCAGAACTGTTTCCACCAGAGCTTCTGCCCCTGGATCCTTCCGGTCCGTGTAAAGCTCTATCCTTATTTCACTGATCCGGAAGTATACCCGCCCGTCTGCCGAAAAATTATCACTGCCGGGAAGCAGATAACAGATAAACGGCGGATCCGGGCTTTCCCCTTCTGCAAAATGATCAACTTCCAAATATCTCGCAAGACTTATCACTTATCTGTAACTCCCCTGCTTTAAATTGTATTCTTTATTGCTTTGTATGGAAATTCAACTGATTGTCTATGTCCCGTCCAGCATACATTACTCTAAGTATTGTTACAACTTTTTTGTCACTATTTGGAATATATAGTATCACATAATTATCTACTGGTAATATATGAAGTTAACGACTTTTCCATGGTTCTTTTTCATATTTTCGATAACGCTTCGGCATCGCATCAAGACTTAATATCTGTTCTTCTAGACGATCAAGTTGTCCGATTGCATTTTCTGGTGATTGTAATTCAAAAGCAATATATTCAAAAATTTCTCTCAAATCACGGTCTGCCTATTCAGATACTTCTACTTCATATATCATAAGCCATAATCCTTGCGAATATCAGCAAAAGCTTTCTTCGCATTTTTTGTCCGTCTATCATGCATATCTGCATATCCTTTTTCCAATTCTTCATTGAATTCTACTTCTGATAATGTGCTGATATCAACAGGTCTAGCGGATGGTATTTTTACTTCAAATGGAAGTCCTCTCTGTAAGATAATCTGTTTATAAAACATATTGATAGCACTAGAAGCAGGAATACCAAGTGCAGACAAAATACTTTCTGCTTTTTCTTTGACTTCTGGTTCAATCCTTGCATATAAATTTGCTGATTTTGTAGCCATATAAAACATCTCCTTTCGTGAGTAGTTTTTCTATCTATTTTATATGCAAATGTCCGCACAATAGCAATACTAATTTTACCTTTCCGTTTTCCAATAGCTTTTATATCACCATTCCTTGAACTTATTCTATATTGCCATTTACATTTTGGGGAATATATCTGTATGACAAATTAACACCTATAAATTAAATGAATATTTTGTTTAGAATTTTCTGGTTAATTCTAATTAATTTATCATTTTACTTTGTAAACTGATTTCTTAATGTCCCTGGGACCTTAATATTTTATGTCAATCTTTGGAATGCCTTATTTTTTACTTTAATCAAATGACATACATCTGCATCTAACTTATCAATATTCTTTTGAGTATCACTATCCTTAACAGTAATTCCTATAATAGTCTGACATTCTTTTCCTAATTGAACTATACTATCTAAAAACTGTTTCATATCATTTGGTACAATGCTATGTTGTACTGGTTCATCGAATATTAATACTGTTGGATGGTTTCCACCTGTGCTCATAGAAACTTGCAATAATGCTACTGTATATGCCCAGATTCCTCTAACATTATCACTTGCAGAAGAATCAAATTTCATGTCAAATTGTTCAACAACTGGAAGATAATTATCTTCTGAAATATTAATTTCCTTTTTATCTATAACACTCTTATAATTATAAGCCTCCAAATTAAAAACAAACTTTTCACGTAATAACTTAATTTTTTTATAATCATTGTTTGTAAATTTATTTTTTGGAAGCTCTGTTTTTTCTTGCAAATATAATTTCCATTCTTCCGAAAGTTTCATAAACTTCTCTTTTTGCTTTTTTACAAATTCTATCAGTCCTTCTAAATCATCAATTTTTGTTTGTAATTCTATTTTTTTATATATAAATGCCTCTGATAAATTATCATCCACTGTATATAAATCATTTCTTAATGCCTTTGCCAATCTTCTTAAAGTAAATATCTTTCCTTGTAATAGTTGTAATTTCTGATCCATGTCATTCTTGTTTTGTATATGACTTTCTTTCGCATATTCCAACATCTCTTTTTGGGCTTCTAGATGACGAATATTCTCATCAATGCTCATAATTTTAACGTCTTCAACTACTGGAAATAATGAATCTGGGATGTTTTGATGACAAATCGGACAAATATCTTTAGACGTAAAACAATCTAATTCAGCCCCCAATTCTCTAAGTCTTGCTGCATCTTTATTATTTTGTAAATCATTATTAATCACTTCTAAATTATCATTCAATGCCTGTATGGATGCCTTCTCTCGCATAATTTGCTCTCGTAACCATTTCACATTATCTTCGTATGAAATTATGTTATCCTCAGTTTCATTTAATTCTTCCTGTAATTTATCAAAATTATCTACTACTTTAGGTTTCATATATTCAATATTATTATATTCTCTTTTTAAATTTTCTATATATTTTTCAACCGCTATCTTATTTTTTACAATATTAACACTTTTTAAATCGGCTTCCTTTAATATTCTAGGTTTTATTGGTAATCCAATAATATCACATGTTTTTCTATTACATGTAATTGCAATATCTCTTACTAATATTTTCCATTTATCTTTTATTCTCTTTTCTTCTACTCTTAATCTTTCTTTTTTCTTTTCATTATTCAAAGTATCTAAATTCATAACAAACTCTAATACTCTTTTCTTTGAATCTTTAATTCCTAATATTGGCATTCCTGAAAACAAATCGCCCCATCCATGTTTTTGTTCTATAAACATGCATGAAAATAATAACTGTAAATATAATTTTCTTTGTGCCCCATCATTTGCCGGAACTTTTGGGAGTTCTAAATGCAAAAATTTTTCTAAAAACCTATGGAATCCTTGATCATTTACTGCTGAATTTGGCATATGAACATATGTATCTTTAATTAATACATCTTTATCAATCTTGTCTAATTCCGCATAATATATAGAGATAAGTCTAGTATCTCTATTTTCCATTTTAGCTGCACGATACAGCGTAACAATATCATATCCATTTGATATTTGTAAATATATCTTAGCTTCCAAAACAGCTAATTTCTTATCCTCATGTTCAATATATGTTTTATAAGCAGATGTTAAAACTTTTTCTCCCTTACCACCAATTATCTCTTCAAATCCCAATCCATAATAAATAGCTTCTAATATAGAACTTTTCCCACAAGTATTATCTTCACTTGCTAATAAATTTAATCCCGCTTCAAATTTTTCATCAAATCCATACATTCCATCTTTTGTCTGTATTTCTATCCTTACCCGATCAATTCTCAGCATTTTTATACCTCCATAATGACATCAATTGATCAATTTTTTCATTGGTTAACTTTGTCCCTAATTCATTTAAAAATTTTTTCTCTTGAATCATGATGTCTTCTTTTTCAATTTTTTTAATTAATTCTTTTCCCGTATCTGTAAGCCTAAACGTTCCATTTTTTAATTGATATACTAATTTGTCCGCTACTACATATTTTATTGCTCTATTAACTACTGGATCAAATCGAACAAGCATAAATCCATTCTTATTATTCACGTAATCCTGTAATGATTTCATACATTCCTTTGTATTCAAAGCATTAGAAATAATATGCATTTTAACTAGTGAACAACCTGATTTTCCACTACAACTTTTAGATATAATCATACATATTTGTGCTATTTTATAACTTATTCGGTAATTATACGGCACCGCATCAGGTTTAGCTTCAAAAATAATTTTGTTTGTGAGTAAATAATTATCCATAGCTTCTCCTACTTTCTAAATTTCATCGAGCAATCAGCTAACCACATACTTATAATGTCTATTTTCAATTCAATAATAGATGCTGGAGTAAAATAGTCACATGATTCATTTAACTTTTTCTCAAAATCTGTAAGTATTTCATTAAAAATTTTAGAATTCATGCTTTTATCTGTATTCATACCTGTCTTTAATGCAACTTGTTTTTTATAAGCTTGTGTTAAACTATGTACTTCTTCATAAATGTCTGCATACAATATTCTTAACCTTTGCATAATTTCTAATCCTTTTATATATGATTCAATATATATATTTACTGTTTCTTTATAATCTTCATCTTCTTCATCTATATCATTCATTACAGCTTTTACTTTTCGTTTTATATTATTAACTTTCTCCGAGTCACATTTTTCCCAATCAATTTCTTTGATTTCTTGTATCGCACAATTCAATTTTGTATCTGTTAATGACTCTCGAATAATTCTTGTAATTTCAAATTTAAAATCGTCTGCTGTTTTAATCACTATGTCAAAATCGTCTGCAATATAATCATATTGTGCAGAATCATTTATTTTAGCTTTTATCACATCATTTTTTTTTGATCTTGCATGTTCAATAATTCTGGAGTCTCTATATTCTGGAATTACAAAATGCCATTCATGTATTATAGGAACACCTAAATTATTTAGTCTCTTCTTATAATTTGGATCAAGTAACTTTCCTATATCTTTTGTCATTTTGTTTCGCAAATGTATATATAAATCTTCATCTGAATAATCTCGTTCTGGACAATAACATTGATTGACAATACCATTTCTTGTAAATCCTTCAATTCCTGCATCTCCTCCATGTATTGCTGGAATTTCTGTATAATGTTGTTGCTGATATCTAATACGATAACATGCTTGACATAAATTTTCCCAAGCATCACCATCTAATTTTCCCTCAAAAAAATCTAAAATCATCTATTTTTCACCACTTAATAATGTAATAGGTACTGAAATATCAAAGATTGGTACCATAAATATTCCATTAATATCAACAATTTTTTCTTTTGCCGATTCAATAAATATCACTTTTTCCAGATGAATTTCTTCAAAAATTCTAAGTACCCTTACCCTTTCATTAAAATAATAAACTGTATTGTATTTGGATTAAAAAAATTTTTATAAAACTCCCCTATCTATTATTCCAAGCACCCTTTATGTATTATTATACCATATTATTCTTTAATATCAGTAATTTTATCTAATGAACTTTATATACACATAAAAATAATCAAAACATATACATATTATAAAAATCACTGCCATTTATGACCATTCTATTTCATTTTATATTATTGTGCAATTAAACCTTTAGGTTAAAAAGTTAGTTAAACAAATATCGTTATCAGGCAAACCGATCCTTTATCATTGGTCGTATGAAAACGATCTTCCCTAAGATCCTGTGCCAGATGTTAGATTTCTCAGCAATTGATCGATTATATTCTGAATCCGTTCGCTGCAGATCACAGATCATTCCATACCGATCCTTCCCTCGAAGGAAAAGTAAAACATATGGCCGGAATCATTTCAAAAATCAAAAGGTTGCTTTTTAATTTTTATAATTTCTAAAAAGCTTTCATTGGAAAGCTTTTTAAAGTGCGCTTTTTTTCAGGGTTTCTCTTGTATTTTTTCATGATAAAATCAATATTTTTTATAGAACTTTCAATACTTCTTAAGTTGAAGCTTAGTTGACCACATTGGCTACGGGACCTTAACAGGGGCCTCAGGAATACTTGCGTTTTCATATTCTTGATACAATTGGTTTTGCCTTATCTTTCACCTCAGTATCATATTCTTGTCCTGTAACATCAGATCTAGTATATCTCTCTGTAAATAAATCAATAATATTTTCAACATCTGTAAAATTTCTTAAATATATTTGATCTTCTCTCTCATCAAATATGTTTTTCCATCTATCAACTGTATGCACTTTATTCATAAGATCTTCCTTATCCATAGCTGCCACTGGATATTTATGTATCTGCATCATTTTCTTAGCATATTTTTTATTTGATCTACCCACATATTCACTAAGTTTATCTTGATTTTTAACTATTCCTACTCCAGCAATTAACAAAGCAGCTTTTTCTGCAGAAACTCGTATAAATTTTTCCAAATGTAAATGTCTTTCCATAAATTTAATTTCGTTTGTTACTATTTTATTTGACAAAATTAATAAATCAACATTCTTCGTAATAACAAACATTTGATCTTCCAGTTCTTTAAAAACATCTGTGTCTTCATGAGATTTTGGAATAATCTGAAAATGCTTTTTTTGTTTATTAGGTATAGAAGATGGTAGTATTCTCTGATATGCCCATAATCTTTTTAATTTTCCCTCACGTTGAAAAGTAAATTTAAATAAAATAGCATCCGCATTATTTTTATCTTCTATACTGAAATTTTTTATTTTAGGATCATCTGCCATTCCAATATAATCAAAAGGATAATAAGATTCATTTTGTTCAATTACATAAAATCTATTCTGTTCACTTGCAAGTTCATCTCCACTTGTAAACTGGCTTTCTTCCGAAAGATACTTACATCGAATTGTTTGTTCAATACCATCACAAATTCTTTGTTTAAATCCATCATTACTACTTGGATCACCCTCTTCTAAAATAAATTTTTTAATTTTAGGGTCTTCATTCTTCATTGCTATATAAATTTCAAATCCATATTTTTCATCTAAAATCTCTTTAACTTCTTCTATAATTATATTTTTTATCTCATTACTCATATTCGTCTTTCATCTCCTATTTTCATACACCAGAAAAACATTGTCTGAAATTTTTTTCCTCTTTATAGTATATCCTATTTCTATATTACCTCTCGTAATTCCTATACACTCTTTGTTTTTATATCTATCTAATTGTGTAGTTTCAAATCTAAATGAAAACACTTCATATCCCAAAATTGTTAATACTGGGTTTTGATAATATAAATTTGTTTTCCACATTAATGCAAATAACATAGTAATTAATATTATAAATACAATAATTCCTCTTATTGTATTTAAATCATCCATAGCCATTGGAAGAACATATGTCATAAAAAATGTTACTCCAGAATCTGAAAGTTTTTCAATATTTATAAGTGACTCTCCTTCACTAACAAATTCCGCTCTTTGCGAAACTGTAAATTTTTTTATACCATAAATCGAATATATTACCCATAACAAACAAAAAATCTCTAATAAAAATGTTATAAATAATGGATGTGTTATTGCTTTTATAAACGTTTCTTTTGGACTGCAAATACAGTTAATACAAAACATTTTAAGCAATTTAAATATTGCTAAATCAAAATACTTAATAAATAATATTAAAAATAACGGTGCAAATGATTGCATAATCAATGTCCTTTTTAATGACAAATTATCATTCATAAACATCATACCCCTTTCAATTACAATTATTTATGTTACACTTATTATTTCTAATATTGACTTATAAAAATATTTTAGTACCCCCACCTAATTTGATCTAATTGTTGTAAAAATATTTTTCCTAATTCTGGTTCAACCATTGCAACATAATATGCCTTTCCATATAAATATTCCTTAAATCCTATCCGTTCACAATTCCTCGTATATTCCAAATGCTGCTGAACCCCAAAGCGTTGACAATAATATATTTCTTGTTTCAGTTTTCTTTTAAATTTTTTAGGTATCTTCACTTCATCTTCTTTTACAATTAATCCTGTCACAATTTTTCTATGAGGATCTTGATAGTAGCAGGTTTTCTTTTCGTTTATCTGAAACGAATATTTATTAACAATATTATACAAATCTTGCAATAAACAGAAAATATCCACATTGCTTGAAAATGACATGTCATCTGCATAACGAGTATATGTCATTTTTCTATATTTAGAAAATTTATCCAATTCATCATCCATTTCCTTCAAAATCAAGTTAGACATATATGGGCTCGTTGGAGCTCCTTGCGGTAATCGATTTTCAAAACAACAAATTTCTGCAAGTGCTTCTGCTGCGCTATTCTCATATCCCATTTTTAAAAATTCCTTTACAACCATATTTTGTGTAATAGATGGAAAAAAATCTTTAATGTCTATATTTAAAATATTTTTATGCCCAATATGTTTTTTTGCATTTGTTAAAATAGATCTATTTCTAACAAATCCATGACAATTATTACTAACTTTATTTTTCTCTAAAATTTCTGAAAGAATCCATTGTTGTCTTAATTTAATTGGTTGACTAGGTGCAGTAATTTTTCTTTTTTTATTCTTTCCAGAAATTTCAAATACATGATAACATTCTAGAATTATACTACCTAATCTTAAAATTTCATTTACATGATTTCTATCAAAGATTACTGGAAGTTTTTTATCCAATAAATTTGTAGAATATTCTATACATATATTTATATACTCTTGAGAATATTCTCCTTCCATCGCACCTTTTAATCGTTCTATATATTTATATTCATTCATATACAAACTCCAAAAAGAGTAATTGTAGAATAAAAAGTTACTAATTCTATCGGATAAGATATTTTACGAAAGAAATGCAACGCATGAATGAGTAACATATCTTATCCAAAAGTTAGTTGCCTTAATCTAGGAGGCGACTTCACCCCAATTCAATTACTCTTAAATTTATTATAACATATTCTTAGGAATATACAAATAATCCCAAGTAAAATTTTTATCTGTATTTCCTCGTTCCTTATCACTACAAAATGACCACTCATTCCACATAGGAAATACAAATTTTTTCCCTTTTTCACTTATTTTATATTTATGATCTTTCATATATACAAACCCTTCTTCTATAAGAGAATACACTATATCAACAATCTGAGTTTCTGTTAATCGCATCTCCTCTGTTAACATATCCAAATCTAATCTTTTATATTTGTCAATATATGTCATCAAAAGTCGTTTATATATTTCCATTATCAATACATCCTTTCCTATAAGCATTCATTCTATTTTTCCTCTTCCTCTCTTGTAAAGATTTTAATGTGATTCTTTTATACTTGTCCCGAGGAAATACAGGAATATTATCTTTTTCACATTTCCAAAAAGAACATAATGTATTATTTGGTGTATTATAATAAAATGAAAGTAATAATTTACACCCTCGAAAACCCATTACATAACTTTTATCTCCATCCATTCCAATTTCTTTCTCGTAGCGTTCTACTATATCCTCTATTTTTTTTACTTCGTCATAATTGAAAATATGATTACCTTTCATACAATTATCTATATAATTATTATTATCAAATATTTCTATTTCTAAATTATATTCTTTTTTTATCTTATTTTTAATAAAACGAATTGCACTACGAGTCATAAAAACACCTGTTACTCCCCAAATATATTCATGAATTTTAAAATTTATTTTGATAGCTTTTTGTATAAATTGTTGAATTGTTTTTTTTAAAGAAAATCCTGTTCCTAATATATCATCTATAAAAATAATTGCTTTTATATCTTTTAAGCTATTCATGTCTAATTTTTCAACATCTGATACTATTTGACCTTTATCCATTCCCCATTCCTGGTTCGCAA
>OJNI01002159.1_pt1 | contig 10485 bp, 8 predicted proteins | sample 1597441 | NCBI WGS metagenome assembly OJNI01 (sample SAMEA2452131, study PRJEB22498) | human gut metagenome | reverse complement strand
GATGAACGACGTGTCCGTATTTGTCGGCTAGAATCTGCATTTCGATATGGCGGGGTTTCTGGAGATATTTTTCCATATAAACCACGTCGCTGGTAAAAGCTGCTTTGGCTTCGGCGCGGGCCATGGTGTAGGCTTCCTTCATTTCCTCGTCGTTGAAGGCTATTTTCATGCCCTTGCCGCCGCCGCCGGCCGTGGCTTTGACGATGACCGGATAGCCGATTTTGTTGGCCCATTCAATGGCCATTTCGACGCTTTCCAGTGCCGGAGAGCCCGGAGTCACCGGAATGCCGGCTTCCTGCGCAACTTTGCGGGCGGTAATTTTGTCGCCCATCAGACGCATTTGCTCGGCAGTGGGACCGATGAAGGTAATGCCGTGGCGTTCGACCATTTCGGCGAAGTCGGCGTTTTCGGACAGAAAGCCGAACCCGGGATGGATGGCGTCGGCGCCGGTAATCAGCGCGGCGGAAATAATTGCCGGTTTGTTTAAATAAGAATCGCTTGAGCGTGCCGGGCCGATACAGACGGCTTCGTCCGCCGGACGTGCATGGCGTCGGCGTCGGCTTCCGAATGAACGGCAACGGTTCTGATGCCCATTTCGCGGCAGGCGCGATGGATGCGAAGAGCTACTTCGCCGCGGTTGGCAATCAATACTTTTTCAAACATGTGATAATCCTAGAAGTTATTATTCAATGATGATTAAGGGTTCGCCATATTCTACGGGATCGCCGCCGGCAACCAGAATCTTGGTTACCTTGCCGCCCTTGTGAGCCTTAACGGGGTTGAATGTTTTCATTGCTTCAATCAGACAAACCGTGTCGCCTTCGGCAACGGTTGAACCGACCTTGACATAATCGGGAGAGTTGGGGTCGGCAGAGAGATAAACAACGCCTACCATAGGCGATTTGACGCAGCCGGGAAGCTTGGCGTAATCTTCTTCGGAAGAAACGACCGGAGCAGCGGCCGGCGCGGATACGGCGGGAACAGGCGCCGGAACCGGCGGAACGGGAGCCATCGGCGCAGGCATAGGCGCAACGGCCGGGCCGGCAATGCGGCCGGAAAAATCTCGGGTTAGACAGATGCGGCAACCTTCGTCTTCGTATTCAAGTTCGGTAAGGTTGCTTTTATCAAGAATTTCAGCCAGTTTGCTGATAACTTTAGTGTCCAGGGGGTTTGACATAATTTGTTTACTCACTTTGTTTGTTAATCAAAAAATACTTCTGACTCATACCTCCTATTTCAGATAAAAACAACAAAAATATTCGGATTTTGAGCAAAAATGTCGTTTTTTTGCACAAAATAAGCTGATTTTTGCCCTTTTTTGTTTAATATGCAATATGCTCAAAAATTTGGTTGTCTTTTTATTTTTTTAACAACTTATGGCTAAATAAGAGAATGGTATGATTATTGCATGATAGAATAAGGAAAACTTTTTAAGGAGAAGACGATGACAGAGCATTTGTGGCTTGTTTATGCGGTTTTGTCGGCCGTTATGGCGGCGTTGGTCAGCATTTTCGGCAAAATCGGCCTGCAGGGGCTTGACGCCGATACGGCAACGGTTATCCGCGCCGTTATCATGGCTTTGTTTTTGATAGCGGTGATGGCGGTTCAGCGCAATTTCGGGCATGTCGGCGAAATTTTGGCGGACCGCAGAGCGCTGACTTTCATCATTTTGAGCGGTACGGCCGGCGCAATGTCGTGGCTGTTTTATTTTGCGGCGCTGAAGTACGGTCGGGTTTCGCCGGTGGACAAACTCAGCGTGGTTATTGCCTCGGTTGCCGCCGTCGTGTTTCTGGGAGAGAGCCTGTCGATGCTTTCCGCTTCCGGGATTGCCCTGATTACGGTCGGAATAATTATGGTGGCGCTCGGATAAAATCGGCACGGAATTTGCATGAAGAACCATAAGGTAAATTTTTAGGTGAAAAGAGATGGCTTTAAGTATATTTTCTCCCTCGGTTTCCGGTCTTAACGCCCAGTCGCACGCGTTGGAAACGGTAAGCACGAACCTGGCGAACATTTCAACGACCGGTTACAAGTCGGCCGAAACGATGTTTTATTCGCTGCTGGGGTCTCAGCCGCTGGTTAAGAGCAACTCAAGCGGTTTGTCGTCGTCGCGCGTGGATATTGACGGCGTAGGGTATTATGATCGCACCAGCATTACCAGGGCGGGAACGATTTCGGCGACGGGAAATCCGTTTGACGTGGCGATTGAGGCCGGCGACAATGCTTTTTTTGTGGTAAAAAATTCCCTTAACCAGACATATTATTCCCGAGCCGGCGATTTTACCACCCGCAGCGAAAACGGCACGACCTATCTGGTTAATTCCAGCGGTTATTATGTTCAGGGTTTTGCAGCCAATGAGGACGGCACCTTTGCTTCTGATTTGTCGAACCTGACGATTCAATATCCGGACAAAATTCCGGCGGTGCCCACCTCTCAGATGGAAATCAGCGCCAACGTGCCTGCGGATGTTGACAACAGCAGTTACGGCCTGACCTTTTACGGCGAAAACAATCAGGAAAAAACCGTTAATATGCTGTTTCAGAAAGCCGAGGGGCAGAATAATGTCTGGAACGTGACTTTTAACATGGAAGGCGGAACGGTAACGACAGCTGAACCGCTGGAAGTGGTCTTTGACGAGAAAGGCGGGATCCTGTCGCCGAAAACCTTTGACGTCAGCGTTACCTGGCCGGACGGAACCGCAAGTACGGTGGCGATGGATATTTCGCATATGACGCAATATGCCGGAAGTTCCGAAATCGTCAATGTTTCCCAAGACGGGCGTGTCGGCGGCGACTATCAGTATTCGTACATTGACAGCGGCGGTGTCATTCAATCCAAATATACCAACGGCGAAACGCTTGCCAGCGGAAAACTGGCGTTGGTCGGGTTTTCGGCGCCGGAAAATCTTATTCCGATAAGCGGAACGCTTTTTGAAGTATCCAACGATGTCGGCGAAAGCTTTTTTGTCGTTGATTCGACGACCAACGACAATACGGCCTTTCGCTCCGAATCGCTGGAGGGGTCGAACGTTGATCCGTCTAAGGAATTTTCCAATCTGATTGTGGTGCAGCGAGCGTATAACCTTAACGGTACGGCTTTTACCACGGCTAACGAGATGACGCAGACGGTTGTTAACCTTAAAACGTAGGACGGTTAATAATATTTGACAAAAAACGCTCTTTTGTTTATATTTTGGCATAATATGCGAAAGGGCGTTTTTTATGGCTGACAATTCGGTGCGGATTAATTTTATTAAGACTTTTGTCAATACGGCGGGCGTTATGATGGACGGACTGCAGATTGAAAAAGGCCGGGACATGTGGTATTGGCGTTCGGCGCGGGAGGTTGCCGAGCTTTATCCGGCGTTGAAACTGGCGGCGGCCGAGCTTAACCGAAACTGCGGTTTTCGAGTATCCGTTCCCGATGACAGTCCGCAAGGGGCTTTTCCCGCTGCGGAGGCGTTTTATTATCTGTACCGCGAAATAGCCGAACAAGGGGAGCGCAACGAAGATTTTGTCCGGGCTCGGGTTTTGTTTAATCCGGGCAATGGGGATTTCGCCAAAGACGTTAATGCCGTTTCCGACTGGGTTGCGAAGAGCGGCAGCGAGTTTGACCGTTATTGGCTGAATCGGGGCATGGTTTTGTCGGAGGCGTTTGCGGGAGAGATGCAGGATGAAATTTTTTCCGGAATGATGGACGAATTTTTGGAGACGCGTCTGGCCGAACGAATGATGCGTATGGTTATCCGCCGCGGGGGCGTTATCAATGCTTCCGACGTGGAAGGCGTGCGTTCGGTATTGGCCGATGCCGCGGAAAATTTTTCCAAAACGCCGGGATTTGTCAGCGAAAAGAAAGTTGCCGCCGAGGTGGCGAGACGTTTGCAAAAAGAATGCAGCTGGGATGTGCGGAGCGAACCGGTTCGAAAAACGGTAGCCGAATTTACGGATCAGTTTACGCAGATTGTCGCCAGAAATCGTGCCGACTTTTATCTTTACTATCGTAATCAGAATGCGGCCCGGGCAGCGGCTGCCGATTTTGACAACGTAATGAGCGACGAAACCTATTTCAGACTGGAGAGAAACAGCCGCCTGAATCAGCATTTGGGTATCAGAAACGCTGATTTTGAGATTCCGGAGCATTATGATTTGAAAAAAATTTTTGCCGAGGTTGACAATGTCGGCAGTTTTGCAGCGGATAAGCCGCTTTTTAAGCCGGGGTCGCCGGAAGAGTACTGGGACAATTATGAAAATGCCGAAAACATCAGCGGGGCGCTGGCCGAAGACGTCGAAAAAATGATTGCTCAGATTATAAGGGCCGCGGACAATGATTTGTATGAAACGGGCGTTTTGCTGAATGAGCTGGAGGACAGAAGTTTCGACGACGAAGACGAGGACGATGAGTTTGCCGAAAGTTGGCGTCCGGCAGAATATGCCGATATGTCCGGAGATTTGGAAAAGAAAAAAGCCGTTTTGGATTTTGCCGCGGAAGTTCTTGACATTGCGGCAGTGGTAAAGAGCTATTATGACATAGAATTGAACGATACGCCGGTTGACCGGAAAGTTGTGAGGGGATTTAAGCCGGAAGGGTTCTGGGATGATTTTACGTTCAGTTCTCTGCATATGCTGTTTAATGCCTTTGACCGTAATCTGGGTGAGAATCAGGCCGTTTTGCTGTCTTCCCGCGGTATCAGATATGAGTCCGTCGACGAGTTGGCCGCTTTGCCGCAGAGTTTGGAAAAGCGTAATGCGCTGAAGCTCTTTGACAAAGGTTTGCGCAAAATGGAAATCAGCGCCATTGAGAATAAAAAACGTTTGGAATCCGACACGGCGGAAGATTTTTCGATTTATCATCAGGAAGACTATCGGCAGTTGGTCAGCGAGCTGCGGTGGGGACAGGAAGTTTTCCGCAGCCTGACGGACGATGTTGTCGGACGGTTGGCTGTCGATATTAATGCCGCAGCGGTATTAAATTATGTTTTGCCTGTTTATGACGATACGGCGCCGGATGTTTCCGCGCCGCGAAGCACGCTGACCGGTATCGGCGATTATGAAAGACAACCGGGAGAAGTTCAGAAATATATCAAAGGGCTGACTCGCCGGCATATTGCCAGAGTGTTGAAGACGCATCGCCGGGTGTTGGACGACGGTGATTTTGACCGCGGACTGTTTGCCGATATTGAAGCGCTTGGCAAAAGCCAGCTGACATTAAAGAGCATTGTCGCGGCAAGACGGAACAACGAGCGGGCGCTGGCGGCGGAAGAAACTGTTTACCGCCGATATCGCGCCTTCAGAAAGACGCATCCGGATCGGGCGAAACTGTTGGCAAACGCTTTATGGCAGGGACGGATATGCAATAACTGATAAAAAAATATTAAAAATTTAATTTTCTGCTGGACAAGCGGGAAAATATGAATTATAAACCTTTTCGTCAGTTGATGCTCGGGTAGCTCAGTTGGTAGAGCAGAGGACTGAAAATCCTCGTGTCGGCGGTTCGATCCCGTCCCCGAGCACCATTAAAAAACCGCCATTTAGGCGGTTTTTTTAATGGTGCTGTGTGTAGCACGCCGCGCGATTTTGGACTTTTAGCCGCTGTTTTTTAGACTTTTGCGGTTCTTTTTAGAGGAAAATTGCAACGGTTGCTTTTTGGGAAAACCGGTTTTTTGTTGTGTCGGTAAGTTTTGTTTTTGATATGAGGGGCGGCTGCCGGTGGGGTAAATTTCTGTAGATTTGCGCGTTTGTTGGTGGTAAAGTGGCGATATTAAGCGGTTTGGCATAGCGGGGGTATATGAAATGCTGTCAAATATGACATTTGCGGAAATAAAGTCTGAGTATAATAACCGGCGGGAAGAAGAAAGAAAAAAGATAATTGATTTTCTGGCGCGGCAGAAAGACGAAGAAGGCAGGCCGCTTTTTTATAAGGCTGACGGAAAAAGTTATGACAACCGACCGTATGCCGGCGGGCAGGGACTTTCCAGATACGGAAGCGGACGTTTTAAAACGGCATATGATTTGCGAAACTGGAAATGGGTGGCAACCAGCTACAACGGTATTTATGTGCTTATTTCTCTGCAAGCTTTTGACATTGATCCGGGAGATACGAAAAATTTACATGTGTTGTATGATCGGCTGGGTATCTGTATCGGAACCGGCTGTAACGAAAAAACCGTTGTCAACGGACGAACGATTTCGACAATGTTTTTGAAGATGCAGAATACTGATTTTGAGCTGCCGTTGTCAGAAAGCGATTTGAGCGAACTGGCTGATTATATTAAAGAAAGATGCCAAAGTCACAAAATGCCGTAAAACCTTAACTGTTGCCAAATTTTCAGTCGGCAGATACAGCCGGTTCGGGGACTGATTTTTTGTCTGTTTTCATTTGGTTAATCAGTTTTTGGGAAATCTCGATAAATTCCGTTTCAAAGCGCAGGCCGGCCGCGGAGAATTCGAATTCGGGGTAATTCCAGACATAGGTTTCGGGCAGATAATCCGGGGCCAGAATGTAAATTTCAGAATTGAGATTTTTCTGCGGCAATTGTCGTTGATAGTCAATAATCAACAGTTTGAACGGTTTATTTTTTCTTTTTTTGAGAAGGATTTCAAATAATTCATTATATAAATCAACGGCTTTTTCTTTGGTCAGGTTTGAAGCTGGACAATAACGATTGATAAAGAGTATCGGAACGTCGTGGCCGATTACGTTTTGAAAGTTTTTGATACGGCGGGTAAATCGTTCACGGATTTTATCGTCGTCATTTTGTCCGCAGTCGTCTTCATGACAGAAGAGAGAGTCACTTTGCGGAAGATACCAATGTTTTCCGTTAAAGTACATATTGGTAAAATATTCTGAAAAATCTTCGCGAAGATTTTTCAGAATGCCGGGCAGGGCGTTGTTGCTGAGGTCAAACGGGTATCCGAGTTCTCCCTGATTCTTACGCGGCTTTAGTCCCCATAAAGTGGGAATTGTTCGGCAGAAACAATCACAACCCAGCGAAACGATGTGGTAAGAAAAAAGATCTGTATGGGCAAAATGTTGCAGGCTTTTCCTTTGAGCCTGCAGGTAACGGTGTCGTTCGGCAAAACTTTCCGGTTTTAAATCTATGCCAAACCAGTAGCGCAGGTTACGCTGAATTTGTTTGCGCAATGGAGGGATGAAAATCCAGAAAGTAAGTATTTTTACAATATGTTTTCTTATCTTGTAACTTGCGGCTTGTTTTGAGGGAAGCTTATGACCGCGCGGATTGGGAGGCAGAATATGTTTTGGCATTTTTTTTCCTTTGTTTTTTATATTTAAGGAAAAAAATGATGACCAATCAACAATTTTGAATTGTATTCTTTCCGTTTTTGTACTATTTGTGTGTCAACACATTTTTTTGTCAATCTGCAGAGGACTGAAGCATTAGTCGAATGAGATGTTGGGAAATCTCGATAAATTCCGTTTCAAAGCGCAGGCCGGCCGCGGAGAATTCGAATTCGGGGTAATTCCAGAGGTAATCGTCCGGCAGATAATCCGGAGCGAAAAGGCAGATTTGGGGAATGAGTTCGGCGGCGGGAATATAATTGCAATGGTCGACAACCAGCAGCAGGAACGGCAGACCGCGGCGTTTGTCGTTCAGCAACTGCCAGAGGCGGTTTAGCAATCTTGCCGTTTCATCGGGAGTCGCGTCGTTCAATCCTCGGATAAAGTGATGGACGAACAAAACCGGCCTGACATCCGCCAGTGCGCGGCGAAAGTTGTCGATACGTCCTGAAAACCTTTTGCGGACGGTGTTTTCATCATTCGGTCCGCAGTCGTTTTCGTGGCTGAAAACGGTGTTGCTGCGCGCGATTTCCCAAAAGCGTCCGTTGAAATGCAGCGTATTAAAATAGTTTGCGAAGTCTTCTTCAATATTGCGGACGATTCCGCTTAGAAAATTGGTGCTGAGATCAAACGGGCAGCCCGGTTCTCCTTGTCTTTTACGCGGTTTGACACCCCACAGGGTCGGAATCGTACGGCTGAAACAGTCGCTGCCGAGAGAAACAATCCGATAGGCGAAGATGTTTTTTGTTGCGGCTTCTTTGCGTGCCTGTTTTATGTGACGCTGATAATTCAGATGTTCAGCCAGCGTTTCGGGCTGGGCGCCGATGCCGAGGCGCCAACGCAGGCGACGGGCGGTATATTTGCGCAGAATCTCGGGAAAGATCCAGAAAGTCAGAAATTTGACGATGTGTTTTTTCAGGGTATAGCCCGGTTGTTTGTTATCGTTTGTCATGGTTGCCTGTCATTATTTGTCTGTCTGTCAGAATAGTCTAATGTCCGGCGGAGTCAACCGTCGGTTTGAGGTAGAACTGGAAAATCTTTGACATTTTATGGGGATAGGATATTATTTGCCCAATTTTGTCGGAGATTTTTTTAATGAAGAAGACATATGATTTGATTATTCCCATCGGCAGCAAATGCAAGTGTTCTTTCAATCTGCGGCGTTTGCACCTTCAGTATGAATCGTTTCCGTTCGACTGGATTTACATTAAAAATCCCGATGTGGTTGAAAAGCTGCTGCAAACGGATTTTAAAGATTTTCTGCTCGAAAAGAATTTGCGTCTGCGTTCGAAACAGCCTCGTTTTGACGAAGTGGACGATTTGGCGACCGGCATATATTCCGCGCATGATTTTGATACCGGACGCAGTATTCATGAGTGTTATCCTGCTGTGAAGGCAAAATATGACCGCCGGATTGCCAAACTCAAAAACAAAATTGCCGCGGCGCGGCGGATTTTGCTGGTTCATTGCGCCGAGGACGAGATTTGGGACGATGCGGAAATCGTCCGGAGCTATCGGGCGATGACGGAAGCCTTTGCCGGCAAAAAGACAGATTTGCTTTATATCTGTCTGTCTGCGGTCAAAACCGGCTATCGTGAGGAGAAGCCGGCCGACGGCATAACCAAAGTTACGTTTTACCGTAATCCGGCCTGTGAATGGCAGGGAGAAGCGGAACTTTTTGACCGGGCTTTGCACAATGTGCGGTTGAGCCTGTCGATCAGCCTGAAATGGTATTGTTCAAAAATATATCTCGGCGGACTGCTGAAGAAGCTGAAACGTCATCTGCTGGCTGCCGTGACCTGTCTGTTGCCGTTGAAAAGCCAGCGAAAGAGGTTTAGGGAAAAACATCTGGCCAAAAAGAATCATTTCAACTGAAAAAACAAACCCCTCAGACGAGGGGTTTGTTTTATTTTTTAGCGCTGATTATTTTCAGTGCATCGTCAAGCGTCAGTTCTTTGTCTCGATATTCTTTCGGAATGGCGTAATTGTTTCTGCCCCACTTGAGGTAAGGGCCGTAACGTCCCGAATTTAAAGTAATGTCGGCTTTGTCTTTCGGATGCTGTCCGAGAATTTTTCCGGCCGGACGTTCGGCAACGCCTTTGAGAATTTCTTCGGCGCGTTCCAGCGTGATGTTGAAGATGTTGTCGTTGCCGGTCAGCGATTTTGATTTGCCGCCCTGTTTCAGATACTGGCCGAATTTGCCGATGTTGACCTCAATGCCGTTGCCGAGCTGTTTAGGCAAACTCAACAGGGTAGACGCCTGTTCTAAAGTAACGTCTTCAGGTTTCAGAAATTTCGGCAGGGAACTGCGCTTGGGTTTTTCGGTTGTGGCGGTGGCGTCTTCGCCGAGCTGGACATAATAGCCGTAAGGGCCTTTTTTGAGGTAAACCTTCAGGCTGTTCATTTCGCCGAGAACCTTGTCTTCCGGATTAGCCGGGCGCGGCGTGTCTTTCATTTCCTCTTCCTTGACGTCGGTCAACGGTTTGGTGTATTTGCATTCCGGATAGTTGGAGCAGCCCAGAAAAGCGCCGAATTTTCCCAGTTTGACCGAAAGGCGGCCTTTGCCGCACTCGGGGCAAACGCGCGGATCGGAACCGTCTTCGCGCGGCGGAAAGAGGTGATAGGACAGAACTTCGTCGATTTTTTCGATTACTTCGCTGATTTGCAGCGGTTTGACGGCATCAATGTTTTTGATGAATTTGACCCAGAAACCGCCCAAAAGCTTTTTCCATTCCATTTCGCCGGCGGACACGTCATCCAGATATTCTTCCAACTGGGCGGTAAAGTCATATTCGACATATTTTTTGAAGAAGTTTTCGAGAAATACGGTTACGATGCGGCCGCGGTCTTCGGGAATGAAACGCAGCTTTTCGACGCGGACGTATTTGCGTTCCTGAAGCACGGCGATAATCGAGGCATAGGTCGACGGGCGGCCGATGCCGAGTTCTTCAAGCTTTTTAACCAGGCTCGCTTCGGTAAAGCGCGGCGGCGGCGTGGTAAAGTGCTGTTCGGGAATAATGTCGCCCTTGCTGACGTTTTCGCCGTTTTCGACGTTCGGCAGTATACGGTTCTCGTCATCGTCGTCGCTGTCGTCCTTGCTTTCCTGATAAAGTTTCAGGAAACCGTCGAAATCTATGACCTGTCCAGTAGCGCGGAGGATGATTTTTTCGTCGGCGGAGGTCGAGTCG
>OJNI01002154.1_pt1 | contig 10509 bp, 9 predicted proteins | sample 1597441 | NCBI WGS metagenome assembly OJNI01 (sample SAMEA2452131, study PRJEB22498) | human gut metagenome | reverse complement strand
TAGATTCTCAGAATACTTAAGATGTAGTAGTATACCTTGAATATAACAAAATCTTTATACTTTTCAATACCTCTATGCATGAATGGTAGCTCACTATGCACAAACGGTAGCATATTATGTTGTGTACCTACTTTATTGATGATAAAATATGACGGAGAATGATTAAAGGAAGTGGTAGCTATGCTATATATTGACTCAATATGGGAATATATTGTTAATTTCTTAGAACTGGCATTGTTTATAATATTTATCCATAAAAAATTGCGTATTCGAGCAAATTATAAACATCAAGCAGTTTTGATGTTTCTTTTCGTATCATTTCAGTTTGCTGTGTTATGCACGCTGAATAAAATGGGAATATCATCCTACAGCACTTTGATGTCATCTTGTGTTTTGGACATTGGATATGCAGTATTGTTCTATCGTGATAGTATAATTCGCCGTATCTTTTGGGGCTTTTCGTATTCCATCATTTGCTTAGTTGCAGAACAGATTTCGTTCTTTATTCCCGTTACTCTTTATAAAGGAGCGTCTCTGGAGCTATTATTAGGTGGAACATTACGGAAGCCATATACCATGTTATATTTGGCAATGATAGCTGTTTTTGTCTTGTTATTTCATTCTATTGGAAACAAAGACATATCTCTTTCACCGTTCCAAAAAGTTGCATATATTTTCATCGCAATTTCTGGACTTGCAATCGGGCACTACATATTAAGGCTGACTTTGGAATCTGTTGATAAATTTGGTGATTCATCCTTTTCAGCTAGGCTATCATTGGTTGACTTGTTTTTTATTATTTTATTTTTAGTATTGATGCTATACATATACCAGCTAGGTTATTCAAAAGAAGAAAACATACGATTACTGGAAGAACAAAAGATTTATGAGCTGGAAAGGACTGAGTTCAATAGCTTATCTGAGACAACTGAACGATTACGAAAAATGAAACATGATATGCAGATTTATGTGGATGCAATCAACGTATTAGCAAAAGACAAGAAATGGGATGAACTTATAGCATATACAGAGCAATACCATAACACTCTTGCAACTACGCAAAGTGCCATAGCAACGGGAAATATTGCTATTGACTGCATACTTACCGCAAAACTTGATTATGCTGAAAAACACGGAATTAAGACAGAATATTCTATTATGGCTCCTGAAAATTTTCCGCTTGATTCTGTTGAGCTTTCATCCATACTTGGAAATATATGGAATAATTCCATTGAAGCAGGAGAAAGACTTATAATCTCTGATCCAACCGAGCATCCATACATTTATTTTTATATTAAACCTTACCAGAATATGATACTGATTCACATTGAAAATAATTATGATGGTGTGATAAAAGGTAGCATTGATGGAGACATTTTGAGTGTTAAACAAGGAAAAGAACATGGACTTGGGATAAGACGAGTAAAAGAGCTTGTAGAAAAGGCAGATGGCGTATTGCAGATTACATCTGATAACAAAATTTTTTCCGTACATATTATGATACCGGATAAGGAGAATAACAAACTACTATGAAAATGAAAATAACCATACTTGAAGATTCTGTGATCGAATCAGAACGGCTGAAAAATGGAATAAGAAAATACGGGCAGCAATATGATTGGGATATTGAAATTGACGAATACGAATCGGGCGAAGAATATTTTTCAAAAAATTCTGAAGGCACAACTATACAGGCTTCAGCATTTTTCCTTGACATACAAATGGGGCAAATGAATGGAATTGAGGTTGCTAAACGCCTTCGTGAATCTGGTTATCAAGGTATTATTGTATTTTTAACAGCTTTTAGAGAATATGTATTCCGAGGATATGAAGTCAGAGCTTTAAACTACTTGCTAAAACCCGTCAAGGAAAATACTCTTTTTCTGTGTTTGGATGAAATCGCGAAGGAGTTATCTAATAATACCTACATATACCGAAACAAGCAGGAAATTGTAAGTATTCCCTATGCAGATATATTGACATTTTCGAGCAGATTACATTATGTGGATATATTGACCGTAGACGGCAAATGCTATGAACAAATGTCTACCCTAAATAAGATTATTGTCCATTTGCCAAGTGAATTTATCCGAACCCATCGTTCTTATATTGTAAATATGGCACATATCTATCGTATTACATCAGGAACGATTGAATTGTCAAATCATCTAACTACACAAATCGCACGTTCTTATTCCAAAGACGTGATAAGTGCTTTTGCCAAATATACAACAAGATTTGATACAAGCGGGGATTTTGAATGATTACGAAGTGGGCTACATCTATTGCTAATAAGTTAGCAGAACTATCCGGGGAGGATGTTTCTGCGGATCAATTAGAAATATACATATATGGCTTAGAATGTTTTTTGAATACTTTTATAACCATAGTGTTATTGTTCGTATGGGGAGTTTTATCACATACACTCGGCTATACCCTAATTTGGGTAATTACCTTTTCATTGTTACGACATTATACCGGAGGTGCCCATGCTCCAACGCAGTTAACATGTATCTTAGGCAGCTTTTTTCTCGGTTGTCTTGATAAGTGGGCTATAATCTATTTAAAGCCAACTGTACTAGGATATTTGATACTTGTCCTTATGTGTATATTATTTGCACCTATAAGTAACCATAAAATATGTTTAACCACCAAACAAAAATGGATACATAAACTTATTTCTGTGATAATTGTTAGCATTGGATTTCTGCTGTTTTATAAAATTGGAAACACGAAGATGAATACCACATTGTTTTATTCCTTTTTCTGCGTAATCATTCTTATGATAGTCGAAACAATTAAAAATCTAATGAGACACTTTAAATAGCAGGATGACTTTTCATAAATATTCAAAAAAGATAAAGAATTTGATGGTCTTTATCTTTTTTGAATTTAATTAGATTATCTAGCTCCTCTGTCTGATGGCGAACGATAGTTAAAATCTCTGTCCTGTTCCCGTTTCTGAACTTCTGCCTGTTTTTCTGCCAGCTTTCGATGGATTGAGTTTTCTCCATACTTGGAGTTCCATTCCTTGTTTGCTTTGACATAGGATTCATACTCGGACTTGCCTTGTTTATAGACTTGCAGGAACGCATCTACCGTTGGATATTTGTAATCCTGCACGATATGGGATAATCCCTGCTTCATAATCTTAATCGTTTCTGCGTATTTGTTAGACTGTGCCTGCAATTCCTTTCGTTTCTTTCCTTGGAATAATCCTGTACAGTTCTTCAAATCCTCGTCAATAAGGTCTTTTTTCACTTCCTGCGTATGAATGGCTCTGTTTTGTCGTTTAAGTTTCTCCATAATCTCTTCAAGTCGCATCTCATAATCGTGTGCCAGCTCAGACATTCTTGGTCTTGGCGGAATAACGGTCTTTTCTGCGGTAGTAGTAGCAGGTGCTTTGAATGGTTGGGTCACAGCAGGAATTGTCTGATTGTCTGTCTGTGTAACGGATGGAGCTGGTTGTTTCTCTTGTTTTTCATTTCTTCGCTCCATAAGGTCGGAGATTCTGGCTTTCTGTTGTTCCTGTTTCTGTATCAGCAACTTTATGAGTTCTTTTAACAGCTCGATTGCCCGAAAGATAATCATAAACAAAAGCTCCGGATGATTGCCATACTTGTGAATGGATTCCTTAATCGGAGTTGAAATCTGTTCCTGCTTTACCTTTAAGATTTCCTTTCGCTCCATCCCCGATACCAAAGCGTGATCCACAGTACGATTCCAGTCCTGTATGACCTTATTATTGAGTGTAATCTTATCTGCCTTTGGATTGTTCTTACCGATTTTCTTAGTGGCAAGATAGACATCCCCACGCTTGAATGCAGACAGCTTTTCTTTCTCATCTTTGACAAGTCCGTTGATGACATCGGTATAAAATACCTTGACCTCATCTAAGAAATGTTCCTGCTTAAAGCGAGCGTCCTTGATGGTAAACATCTGTCTTTCGTAGACCTCACCTTTCTTGATCACCTTACACCTTTTACGGATAGTTCCATTCTCGTCTAGGATTTCTTTCTTGGTACGAACATGATTACCTTTCTCATCATAGAACATATTTCTGGTGGCAATCTTTTCTATCGGTTCGTCAAGATAATTTCGTTCTGCAAAGATAAGATGGATATGATAATTCGTCTTTCGTTTGTTATGATGGAGTGCTGCAATACAATCAACACCATACCGACTTTTGAATTTATCCGTCATATATTTTAATAGTCCGTCTGGCGGATAATCCACAAAGGATTCCGGCAGGGCAATGATAAATTCTCTTGCTTCGATACATTTTCCCTCTGTACCGCTTTTCTTAAATTCTGCCTGATTGCACTTGGCAAGTTCTGTCCAAAATTTTCGGTCTGTGGTTTCATATACCGCATAGAGATTTTCCTGTTTTTTGTCACTGGAGATATAATAGATTCTTCCACGAACATTATGGAGCTTTGACATCTGCACAAATGAATTTCTTGGCATAGCGATTTCCTCCTTTCCCAGTTTTGATTTTGGAAAAGAGGACAGATAAGATAGATGAGATGTGAGTAGTAAACTTTCCCTGTGAGCGAGTGCATAGGCACTCGTCTTGCGAACACATCCGCCTTGTGGCGGCTAAGCCTCGCAGAGCGAAATACACAGAGTACAAAACGAAGTTTTGTGCGATGGGTGTATTTCGCTCTCAAACGCCGAGGGCTTGCTTATGAAGTTCACTTTTAGCTGTAACTGTTCCCTCAGCACCTAATTTTGTGCCTTTAATGGCACACTTTTTATGTGCCGTATCCGGCACTCCCTTTTCTTAACAGAAATGCTAGAAGATTGCTATGAAAATCAGCGAAACAATAGACGAATCCGTTAGCACTTTTGCCTTAACAATAGCATTGTTCTATTATTCAGACTTTTTAGCAAAAACCGTAGAAACAGTAGAAGTCTGCTATTAAAATCGAAAAAACAATAGCACGATTCGTTAGCATTTTTGCCCTGACAATAGCATTGTGTTACTTCGCTTACTTTTAAACTGTGTCTGGCAAGGAAGTGGTAGTAAAAGTTCCTATTAAATTTCATTTTTAATAGTGCATTGTTTTATTACATTTTGATTTTAATAGAGCTTTTTACTATTAACTCTTTGAAAATGTACCCCATAGATTGGACACTCAAAATCATAGTAGCGTACACTTTTTGTCATAGGTCGGACAGCTTTTTTCATAGCTACACTTGGTATGACTTCTCACAGCACTTTTTGTAAGTTGGGTGGACTTGTCCTACCAGTCGGCTTCACTTGGGTGGATGGTTGCACCCACTTCATTTTCTGGCTTGGGTGGACTATTCATAACACCTTTTGCATCTTGGGTGGACTTGTCCTACCAACAAGCTATAACTGGGTGGACGATTGCACCCATTCACATCCATCTTGTCCTCATTTTCCAAAAGTTCTGGTTGTATCTGAGGACTTGTCCGTGATATAATCTATTTGCGTGTAGGTATATCATGGCTTTTAGTCAGATACATACCAGAGGGATGGTCTTAGGACTGTCCCTTATTCATTTTTCATTGTTCCCTTGACCGCTTTTACTGCGTGTCTGTCTCGTAAATCCTTCCCCTCATTGAGAATCAGAAACTCGTCTAATCGTTCCCTGCGGATTAAGATTTTTCTTCCCACTCTAAGGATAGGCAGCTTTTCCCATTCCACAAGATTTCTAAGAGTGTTTCTTCCGATACCTGTATAGTCGGCAGCTTCTTCAATGGAGAGAGCAAACTTTAATTCTGTCATTCGATCACCTCATTCCTGCGTAGGATTACAAGTCTTGTATATCAGAGGATGTTCCTTTTTGAAGAAAGGATTAGCCTTTTTTAAAACTTGCGTTACGCAATTCTGATTAAAGTATATATCTTTTATAACGCTATGTCAAGCCTTACGAAATTCTATCATCTTTTATAGAATTGCGTATTGCAATATATCGTGTTATGTGGTATAGTAATGACATACCGAAAAAGGAGGTTCGCAAGTATGTTAAAAGATAAAGAATTGCGAAAGACAATCGGTAGCAGAGCAAAAAGCCGTAGACAGGAGTTAGGATTGAACCAGCCTTATGTCGCTGAAAAAATGGGCGTGACAGCCTCAACCATTCAGAGATACGAAGCAGGAACGATTGATAACACCAAGAAAATGACCTTAGAAGGTCTGGCAGATGCACTTCATGTATCTGTGGAATGGCTGAAAGGTGAGACGGACGAATACGAAACAGACATTACGGATAAAAGAGAATTACAGATTCGTGATGTGATGACTTCCATTCTGAATAAGCTCCCTTATGATATGGAACAGTCCGAAAGTGATTTTTCCAAAGACCTGCTACTACTGATGTTACGGGAATACGAGCTGTTCGTGGATTCGTTCCAGTTCGCTTGTAAGAATTTCAAAGGAAATACAGATAACAAAATGCTCGCCCAGACAATGGGGTTTGAATCCAATAAGGAATACAATGAGATTATGTTCCTTAGAGAAATCACCCACACCGTCAACGCATTGAACGATATGGGCGATATTGTAAGACTGTATTCTAAGAATCCTGAGACAGCGAAAAATCGACTAGCCAATCTTTTATCAGAAAAAGATCCCGATTCGGTATAGATAGGCAGACGGAGCTATGATATACTTACACGCAAGAAGCATTTCACCAGTTCCGATTGCCGATATCGAAAGGAGAAACGATTATGGCAAAAGGTTCTGTAAGGAAGAAAGGCAAGAAATGGTACTACCGCTTTTATGTGGAGGATGCAAGTGGTAACTTGGTTCAGAAAGAATTTGCAGGTACGGAGAGCAAATCAGAGACAGAGAAAATGTTACGCAAGGCTATGGAGGATTATGACGCAAAGAAATTTCTAGCCAAAGCGGACAACCTCACACTCGGACAGATGCTAGATGTATGGGCAGAGGAAGATTTGAAAACGGGTTCACTTAGCAACGGTACAGTCGGTAACTATTTACAGGCAGTAAACAGGATTAAACAACACCCAATCGGAAACAGAAAACTAAAGACAGTCACTTCGGAGCATTTGCAGAAGTTTATGGATTTACTTGCATTTGGCGGTGAGGAAGGAAATTTTAAGTCAAAGGGTTACACCATCGACTATATCCGTTCTTTCCACGCAGTCCTGCAACAGTCCTTCCGATTTGCAGTCTTTCCAAAGCAGTACATCACATTCAATCCAATGCAGTATGTGGTAATGCGTAGGAAAGCCGAGGAAGATGTGGATTTGTTTTCTGATAATGATGAGGATGCAGAGGTTATCAACCCGATTACACCAGAGCAGTATCAAACGCTTATGGAGTATCTGGAAGAAAGAAACAAGCCTGCTGTCCTGCCGGTACAGATAGCGTACTACACAGGTCTTAGACTTGGAGAGGTATGCGGACTGTCTTGGAGTGACATTAACTTTGAGGAACAGTATCTGACAGTACGAAGAAGTGTCCGTTACAACGGAGCAAGGCACAAGACCGAGATTGGTCCGACAAAGCGAAAGAAAGTCCGTATCGTGGATTTCTGTGATACGCTCGCTGACATCTTAAAGAAAGCGAAAAAGGAACAGAGAAAGCAGGTATTCAGTTACGGAGAACTCTATCAGAGGAACTACTACAGGGAAGTTAAGGAAAAGAATCGTATCTACTATGAGCTTTATCATTTGGATGGCACAGAGGACATTCCGCTTGATTACAACGAGATTGACCTTGTATGTATCAGACCGGACGGAGCATACGAAGCCCCTGCAACGGTTGAGACAGCTTTAAGGACAGCAAGGAAACGATTGTCGGAGCTTGATGATAATTTCCACTTCCACACCCTGCGACACACTTATACCACAAACCTGCTCTCAAATGGAGCAGCACCAAAGGATGTACAGGAATTACTTGGACACTCGGATGTAAGTACCACTATGAATGTCTATGCACACGCTAACCGAGAAGGTAAGCGAAACTCAGCCCGACTACTTGATAAGGTGGTTGGAGAATAAAATCGAATAAGAAAAACTTTCCCTTGTAGATACCTCATAAGGGCAAAAACAAGGGAAAAGGATACATATAGAGTGGCAAGGCATACCGCCAAGTCGCATAAAATAAGGAAAGTTGAGATTTTAGTTATACAAACTGGAATTTGTAGTATTTAATAATTCTTTTTCTCAACCAGCTCAAGATGCTCTTGAAAGTCAAATTGAAGAGATAAAGGATAAAACTGGCAATCTAATTAATTACAAAGTTGTCCAGCATAAAAATATATGCGATATTTATGATCGTATGCAAAAGAAGTCGAGAATTGATATAGCAATGACATATAGAAAACTGGATCCTAGTTATAATCTTGGTGAGGATGTTAAGTCTTTTGTGGGTTTTTTATCGGCAAAAGAATTAATTGAGTCTTGTAAAGAACAAATGGATGTAATATTTGATGAGAATATAAGATTATATGAAGGTGATAATGATGTAAACACAGGAATATACAATACAGCTATTGGAGATGAATCAAGCAAATTTTTCTTTTACCACAATGGAATAGTCTTTATTTGTGATTCCTGTAAAAACAGTACTGGAAATCAAAATCTAATCTTGGAAGGAGCCTCTGTTGTTAATGGGTGTCAGACTATAAATAGCTTGAAAAAAGCTTATGATGAAGAAAAAATTAAGGACGATGTTTATTTACAATTTAGGGTTATTGAAACAACAGACTTTGATTTGAGAGCAAAAATAACAGAATTCCTTAATTCACAAACACAAATTAGAGATAGTTATTTCTTAGCAAATAATACATTTGTTAGAGCATTGCAAATCGAACTAGAGGAAAAAGGTTATTTCTTGGAAAGACTAATAAATGAATATGAATATAAGCGTGCTTTGAATAAAGTGAAAGAGTATGAAAAGAAAAAAATATTAAAACTGGAAAAAATTGTGCAAATATACGCAGCGTTCTATCATAATGAATATGCAGCACGTGCAAAACGTGGAAAAGGTGAATTGTTTGATAAAACTACGGTTGAGGTATTAGTAAGTGGAATAGATGCAGAAAAAGTAATTCATTCATATGAATGGTATGAAAAAATATGCAGAGTATTAACTATTTATAGAAAATGTCGTCGTTCATCATCGGTTAGGATGGATTTTTTCGAGTATTTAGATTTTGATGTTGAAGAAGACAGTTACTATAAAGAAATGGATAAGTATGCTTTTTTGAATACTGGAGATTTACTTTTGCTGAATACAATTTCGAATCTAGAAAAAAGATGTGTATATGATAGCAAGGAAGAATATGTGATTGAGGCAATTAAGATTGCTAAAAATGCTGTCTTGAATAGTGGATTGTTGCCGTCTCAAGCAACAAAAAACAATACAATTTTTACTACAATACAGTCTGAAATTAATACATATTAACCCCAAAATTAAAATATGAAATTACATGTTCCAGAGATCAAAATTTTAGAGGTTATAGAAAGGCAATAAATATTTAATTTGATGATTTAATAGTTTTTGCTGGAAAAACGGTAATTTTAGAAGCACTACTTGAATGTAATTGCATTGGTATGTTGAAAATTATATAATTTATTTATGTTATATGGATAAAACAATATATATAAGAAGTTTAATTACAGGTAGAATAGGAGTTCTTATGGATACCAATTCTCATCCATAACAAGGTTATCCATAAGCCTTTGAGAGTTAGGTGTAGTATGGAGATCCTTTTCTGCTTCAGCACATGAGACAAACAGAAGCACATTGTCATCAAAAGCAATGTCAATTCCGTTCTTGTATTGGTTGTAATAAGCAAAATGTATTTTCATAATGATTGCTTTCTTTGTTAAAGTTATGAGTAGTTCAGGGAATGTGTGGGTAGTCCACAGTATATAACACGTATGCAACACTGCTACCAACAAATCCCTTATTTCAGGGCTTTTCTCGTTCTCAAAACGCTCTCAAAGAGATAATATTTCAACAATACAGTGCGTCTTACGACGTTTCAGAAAAGTGTATTACACCTCAGGACTTTTTGTCCTGGGGTGTTTTTTGTAAGAACTGTGGTACAATAAATAAAAGAGATTTTACATATAAAATATTATTGTCATTAGATTATCAGCAGGTAAATAAATGCCGGAAATTTCTTTATTTTATGGGATTTGAGTTACAATGTATTATGATGATCATAATCCGCCGCATTTTCATGCAGAGCATAATTGAAATAAGGCAATTATTGAAATTGATACAGCTAGATGCATCAAGGGAGCTTTGCCATCAAGACAGTTAAAGTTGATTTTAGCGTGGTGTGTGTGTTACATCAAGATGAGTTGATGCAGAATTGGGAATTGTCAAAAGATGGAAAGCCGTTAAATAGAATTAATCCACTTGTATAGGAGATGTTTGTCTATGTTTCCGAAGGTAGTTCAGGTAGTACCTATGAAAGACTACACAGTATATGTGTATTTTGAAGATGGAAAAATCGTATGTTATGATATGAAAAATATGTTGGATAAAGAAGTTTT
>OJNI01002147.1_pt1 | contig 10529 bp, 11 predicted proteins | sample 1597441 | NCBI WGS metagenome assembly OJNI01 (sample SAMEA2452131, study PRJEB22498) | human gut metagenome | reverse complement strand
ATGGTAACGACGGCCTCTTTCTGCGGCCGGGCCTGATACAGAAACAGCTGCCAGCCGCCCCAGAAGACGGCGATAAGAAGGATAAAAGAGATCAGGCGGCGCATGGTTTTAACTGTCCAGATAAAGAGTGCTTTTTTTGTAGTTTTCAATTGCATGGCGCAGCAAAACGCCGATGACGGCAGCCAGCGGCACGGCAATCATTAAACCCAGAAAACCCAGCAGAACGCCGCCGGCCAGCAAGGCAAACATAACCCAGACCGGGTGCAGGCCGACGTTTTCGCCAACCAGCTTCGGGGTAAGGAAGTTGCCTTCCAGAAACTGGCCGGTCACAAAAACCAAGACCACCTGCAGGATTGGCATCAGCGAATCGAACTGGGCAAAGGCAATGCCGATGCTGAGCAGGAAACCGACAATGCTGCCGACATAGGGAATGAACGAAATCAGACCGGCGATGAAACCGACCAGCAAACCGAGGTCAAGTCCGACGAGATACAAGCCGAGCGAGTAGTAGGTGCCCAGAATGACACAGACGCTGAGCTGTCCGCGAATGAAACCCGCCAAAGTGCGGTCTATCTGGCGGGCCTGTTCGCGAATCGAGGCCTTGGACTTGCGAGGCAGCAGACTGTCGACTTTGGCGATGAACATGTCCCAGTCGCGCAGCATGTAGAACGCGACGACCGGCGTAATCAACAACAGCGAAATCAGGTTAAAAATGGCAAAGCCGCTGGTTATGATGCCGCGCAGAACGCCGCCGGCAAGTTTGAGCGTATTAGCCAGATTGTTGCGCATGTATTCGCGGATTTTTTCCGGTTCCATGTTTGGGAAGCTTTCATGCAGCCGGTTGATGAACGGTTCGATTTTGCGCAGGAACGAGCCGATGTATTGCGGCACGACATTGATAAAACGGCCCAGCTGTTCATCGATGATGCCGATGAGCAGAGCCATTGCCGGCAGAACGATTATGGCGACCAGAAACAGTACCAGGAAGGTGGCTAGCGTGCGGTTCATGCCCCATCTTTCGAAACGGGAGGCAAAGGGATCGAGCAGGTAGCCAATGACAATGCCGGCGACAAAGGGCAGCAGCACCGAACGCAGCGCGTAAACGGCGGTGCAGAACAGGACAAACAAAGTCAGCCAGAACATCCAGTTGCGGTTGTTTTTGCGGGTAATCGGCATGGTCGTTCCCTTTCTCAGATTTTTTCGATGATGTAAAAATCGCCGGCGCTTTTCAGATTGTAGTATTTGCTGCGCAAAGCTTCCAGCAGCTTGTCGAAACCGCCGATGTAGGTAATTTTGAACTGTACTTTCCCCGAACCGACGGCTGCGGTGGAAATGCCGTTGACATAGCCGATTTCCTTCAGCTGTTTTTCAAGCATCAGCCAGTCGCGCAGATAGGCGTAGGAATACAGCACGGTAATTTCAGACTTGCTCTGGCGGTCGACGACGTTTTGTTTTTTTATCTGGTTGTAAATGTGGTCGCTAATCTGGTTGATGGCGTCGATGAACAGTTGCGGCGAACGGTCGCCCGGAACGGAAACGCTTTCTTCCCGGCCGTCGCGGTATGAATAGAGCGTGACGTTCAGTCCTTCGATACCATTATATACGGCGTCGGCGACATAAATGTCTTTGGTGTTGTTGATAAAAGCTATCTTGTCGAGAGCCATACCGTCCATGCGGAGCGCCTTTTCGGCATCAAGGGCGGCATAATTGGAGCCGTTGGCGGGAATGCTGAAGAACCTGACCGAACCGATGGCGCGGGGATTCTGTTCCCAGGCCTTGCGCCAGAGGTTGTCAGCTTCCCAGAGCATAGGCGCATCGGTTTTGAACTCCCTAAAGGTCGGAATAATCAGAATGTTGGCGACGGAACCGATGACAAAGGGAATGTCGTTTTCCTGCATGTAGGTTTTGAGAATATGTTCGTTGACGGTAACATTAAGCGTGGCAATGTAGCGGACGTTGGAGGCTTTTTCGGAAATAATCGAAACTTCTTTGATGAAGTTCAGAATCTGCGCGTCGTTAAGCTCGTTAAGGCGGCGGACGCCGTCGGCCGTGGTAACGCGTTTGGCAACGGCGGTGTACGCCTGGTCATGGCTTTTTCTCTGGCGACGGAAGCGTTTTCGGCGGTAACGTCAACGGTAATTTCGGCATTGTAGGTCATGTCGCCGGCACCGGCGGCAGAGGCCGAAAACAGGCAAAAAAAAGCGATAAGGGCAGCTCTGATGCGGAACACGGCGGAACTCCCTAACCGACGATTTCGATATGGGAGAAGAAAAATTCGATTTCGCGCTTGGCGCTTTCTTCCGAATCCGAGCCGTGGACGGTGTTTTTGTCAATGGAAAGGGCAAAGGTTTTGCGAATCGTTCCTTCTTCGGCAACGGCGGGGTTAGTGGCGCCCATGATTTTGCGATAAAGGGCGATGGCGTTGTCCGCTTCGAGAATCTGGACGACGACCGGGGCGGAAGTCATCTGTTCGATCATGCTGGTAAAGAACGCCTTGTCCTTGTGTTCGGCGTAAAATTCCTCGGCCTGTTCCGGTGTAAGCAAAATCCGTTTTTGGGCGATAATATGCAGCCCGGCTTCTTCAATCATGGCGTTGACCTTGCCGGTAATGTTGCGCGAGGTTGCGTCCGGTTTGATTATCGAGAGGGTTCTTTCCATCGTTTTTTCCTTTGAATGACGTCAATTATCATAAAATTTAAGCCGATAGTATAATATTTTGCCGCAAAAAGCAAAAGTTTTTATAGACTTTTGCGCTCAGGCGTTGTTTATTATGGATAATTCTTTTTAAACTTAATCATGAAGGGGTATCCCATGTTAGAAAGTGCTTATTTAAATAGTCTGATTGCGCGGGCAAAACAAGACGTTAAAACCATTGTTCTGCCCGAGGGCGAAGATGAGCGTATTTTGAAAGCCGCTCATTTGATTACGGCCGAAAAAGCCGCGAAGGTCATCATTCTCGGCGATGTCGAATCGGTAAAAAAACATTTTGCCGGACATAACTGGAGCCTGGAAGACATTGAACTTGTCGATCCTGCCAAATCGGCAAATCTCGAAAAATATACCAAGCTCCTTTATGAACTGCGCAAGGAAAAGGGTATGACCGAAGAGGAAGCGGCAAAGACCGTTTTAAACCCCAATTATTTCGGAACGCTGATGATTAAGGCGGGCGACGCCGACGGCATGGTTTCCGGAGCCAACCATTCAACGGCCGATACGGTTCGTCCGGCACTGCAGATTATCAAATCAGCCAAAAAAGGCGCCAGCGTTTCGTCGCTGCTGATTTTGGTTCATAACGACAAGCCGTATATTCTTGCCGACTGCGCGATTATCATTGACCCGACGGACAAGGAAATGGCCGATACGGCACTAGAGGCCGCCAAAAATGCCGTTAAGTTCGGCATGGAGCCGAAAGTCGCGATGCTGACTTTTTCGACCAAGGGATCCGGCAAAGGCGATCAGGTTGACAAGGTTCGCCGGGCGACGGAGATTGCTTTGGAGGCTTTGAAAAACGACCCCGATTATAATGGTCTGAACATTAAACTCGATGGCGAATTGCAAGCTGACGCCGCTCTTGACGCCGTTGTCGGCGCGAAGAAGGCGCCGGGCAGCGAAGTTGCCGGCAAAGCCAATGTTCTGGTCTTTCCCGATTTGGCCTCGGGCAACATCAGTTATAAAATGCTGCAACGCATTTGCGGCTGCGAAGCTTACGGTCCGATGCTGCAGGGTTTGAACGCGCCGGTCAACGACCTGTCCCGTGGCGCTTTGGTCGAAGATATTGTGGGTATGATTGCGATTACCTGTATTCAGGCCCAGAAATAAGTTTTTGCGATAGGGCGGGGTAAATTTACCCCGCCCGTTTCTCTTTTTTATTTTAACATTAAGGACTTAGTGATGAAGAAAATACTCGTTTTGAACTCCGGTTCATCTACGCTGAAATATCAGCTGTTTAACGTTGACGGCGAAAGCTATGAAGTTGTTGCCAAGGGCAATGCCGAGCGTATCGGCCGCGACGCTTCGTTTGTCGGCATCAAATATGCCAACGGCGACAAAAAGGAGGTCAAGGTAGATTTGCCCGATCATAAAACGGCGCTGAACGAAGTCATGAAACTGCTGACCGATGGCGTTATCGGAAATCTGAACGAGATTTCGGCCATCGGCCATCGTATTGTTCAGGGCGGTTCGATTTTCAAGGGTTCGGTCGTTGTTACCGAGAAAGTGATCGAGGACATCGAATCGCTTTCGACGCTGGCGCCGCTGCACAATCCGTCGGCAGCGTTGGTTATTCGTGCGGTTATGAAGGAACTGCCGTCGGTGCCGCAGGTTGTGGTTTTTGACACCGCGTTTCATCAGACGATGCCGGCCGAGGCCTATATCTACGCTTTGCCTGAAGAGCAGCGTACGACCTACAAAATCCGCCGTTACGGTGCACACGGCACGTCGCATAAGTTTGTGGCGCAGAAGGCTGCGGAAATCATCGGGGAAAAATCGAAGATAATTACCTGCCACATCGGCAGCGGCGCTTCGATAACCGCGGTTAAGGACGGCAAGTGCATCGACACGTCGATGGGTATGACGCCGCTGGCCGGGATTGTGATGGATACCCGCTGCGGCGACATTGATCCGTATATCCCGCTGTATATTATGAAGACCCAGAAGCTGACTCCGGACGAAGTCAACGAGATGCTGAACAAGCAGAGCGGCAAATACGGTCTGACCGGCTACAGCGACTCCCGCGACTTTGAAGCCGCCTACAATCGCGGAGAGCCGAAAGTTTTGGAAGCCATGCAGGTTTATGTTTATAACATCGTCAAGTATATCGGCGCCTATATTGCGGCGCTGGGCGGCGTCGATGCAATTGTCTTTACGGCCGGCGTCGGCGAAAATTCGCCGATTGTGCGCAAGCTGGTTTTGGAACGTCTGGCTTATCTGGGCATTAAGGTTGATGAAGCCAAAAACAACGAGCGCGGCGATTTTGCCGAAATTACCGCGCCGGATTCAAAAGTCAGGGCTTTTGTCATTCCGACCAATGAGGAACTGGCGATAGCCCAGGATACAGTGAACTTGACTAATAACTGATTTTATGGCATAAGAACGTGGTGTCATTATGATGACGCCACGTTTTTTTATTCCGACAACAAGTACAGGAAAGCATTTATGAAGAAGATACTCGTTCTGAACTCCGGTTCGACTACCGTTAAATATCAGCTGTTTAATATGGACGGAGAAAGTCATCAGGTTGTTGCCAAAGGAATGGCCGAACGTATCGGCATCAGCGGTTCACGCGTCAGCATGTCGGTTGACGAGAATGAAAAGCTGGTTAAGGACGTTGAGCTGCATAATCATATCGAGGCGATTAAAGAAGTTTTGAACATGTTGCTTGCCGGGCCGATTAAGAGCGTGGAAGAGATTGACGCCGTAGGACATCGGATGGGGCACGGCGGCGAGTATTTTGACAAGTCGGTGGCTATTGACGAAGATGTTCTGGCAAAGGCCCGTGAGGCCGGCGATCTGCTGCCTCTGCACGGCGCCGCGTTTTTGTACGGAATTGATGCCATTACCGAACTGCTGCCGAAAGTCAAACAAGTGGCGACTTTTGATTCTTCCTTTCATCAGAGTATGAAGAAAGAGGCTTTTTTGTATGCCATTCCGCTTGAACAGTATGAAAAGCATAAAATCCGGCGTTACGGTTTCCACGGAACCTCTCATAAGTATGTTGCCGAAGAGGCGGCCAAGATGCTTGGTTATAAGGGAAAATTCATCAGTTGCCATCTGGGAGGCGGCGCTTCGGTAACGGCGATTGAGAACGGCCGTTCGGTTGACACGTCAATGGGTTTTACGCCGATGGCCGGCATGATTATGGGTACCCGCTGCGGCGACATTGATCCGTATATTCCGCTGCACATCATGAAAACCCAGAATATGACCGCCGATGAGGTTAATGCCATGCTGAACAAGGAAAGCGGCTGGTATGGTCTGACCCGTGGTTATACGGATCTGCGTGACATTGAGGAACTGTATCTGGAAGGAAATCAGGATGCGATTACGGCGGTTGATGTTTACGTGCACGCCCTCATTAAGTATATTGGTGCCTATCTGGCCGTTTTGGGCGGCGTTGACGCAATAATCTTTACGGCGGGCATCGGCGAAAATTCTTCGTTTATTCGCAAGAAAGTCTGTGAGCGGCTTGGTTTTCTGGGAATTGAACTGAATGAAGAGGCCAATCATATTCGCGGCAGGGCTGCTGAAATTACCACGCCTTCTTCAAAAGTTAAGGTTTTGGTCATTCCGACCAATGAAGAGCTGCTGATTGCCAAGGACACTTACAGTCTGCTTGACGATAATGTCGTTTCGATAGCTCGGGCTTCTTAACTTTCCCTCTTGGATTTTGGCAGAAAGCGCCTATTTCTTAAAGCGGAATTCTAATCAGCAGAGAGGTTGATATGAATGAGGCAATCAGAAATGCGGCGCTTTTTCTGTGGGCGTTTTGTGCCGTTAATTCGGAAGCGTATGCCGCTGAGCCGTCAACGATAATTTACGGCGCTTCGGAGACGGCTCCCGGCGTACATGACAGCGCAGTGGTCCGTTTTCGGGACGATGAGGGAAACATTATGGGACAGCCGATAGATACCGGCGGGTTCGAATCTGCGGCGGACAACGGACAGCCGCCGGCTGCTTCTCCCGTGGGTGCCGTTCCTGCAAGTGTGGAAAGTCCGCCGACTGTATCAGAAACATTGCCGCAAAATCCGCCGATAAGTTCGGATGAAACGCCGCAAAAGGTTAATCGGCAAATTCAAAATACGCTTTACGAATCCGGCGGGCGTATTTATGACGTCCAATCATATCCGGCGGAGGACATCGACAAAATAGAGAAACCGAACATACAGCCGACGATTACGACCTATCCTTCTTATTAAAAACTCGTATAACGGGAAGCTAATGCGGGATTGGCTTTATATCCGTTCAAAATCCAGGAAGACCGGGCGGCGGCCTTCGCGAATGGCTTTGCGTTGGTATTTGGTTTCAACCCAGTCGGCCGGTTCGTGTTTCCAGTCGTTGCCACAGGTTGCCGTCCAGCGGAAGTCCGGGTTTTCGTGCAGCTGCCGCAAGGTCCAGCCTTTGTAAACCTTGTGGTCAGTCGCGACGCGCAGAGTACCGCCCTTTTTCAAAATCCGCGCCAGTTCTTTCAGATTGTCGGGGTTGATGAAACGTCTGGAAGCGTGGCGCTTTTTGGGCCACGGGTCGGGGAAAAGGACGAAAATCCTGTCGAGGAAGCCGTCGGGAATGCGCGGAAAAAGCAGGCGCATGTCATTGTCGTAAACACGAATATTGTCTGGACGTCCGCTGCTTAAGGTAATTTTTTCAGGCAGGTTGCTTCCTTCTTTGACACCGGTAATCAGACTCAACAGATTGGCGACGCCGTTTTGAAAGACTTCGGCTCCGATGAAACCGACCGACGGATTTCTGAGAGCCTGTCCGGCCAAGTGTTCGCCGTTGCCGAAACCGATTTCCAAATATACCCGGTCAACCGGTTTGCCGAACATGGTTTGACGGTCAAAACGGCAGTCGTCCGCAAGTCTGACTTCGGGCAGAAAGGCTTCAAGCAGCGTAGTTTTGGCTTTGCGGATAATACGGCCTTTGCGGCGGCCGAAAAATTTTGGGGCTTCACTCAGAAACATTTGGTTAACTCCTTGGCTAAGTCGGTTTTTTCCCATGAAAAGGCGCCGTTCGGCTGCGGTTCGCGGCCGAAATGTCCGTAAGAGGAACTTGGCGTATAAATGGGCCGCCGGAGTTGCAGCCGGTTAATGATGCCTTTGGGCGTGAGGTCGGTCATTTCTTTTAATGTTCGAAGGATTTTTTGTTCGTCGACCCGAGCCGTATTGTTGCAGTTGATGTAGAAAGACAGCGGATCGGCAACGCCGATGGCGTAGGACAACTGCAACAGACATTCGTCGGCCAGTCCGGCGGCAACCACGTTTTTAGCCAAATAACGCAGCATATAGGCGGCAGAACGGTCAACCTTGGTTGCGTCTTTGCCCGAAAAGGCACCGCCGCCGTGCGGCGCGTAGCCGCCGTAGTTGTCAACGATAATTTTGCGGCCGGTCAGGCCGGTATCGCCGTCAGGACCGCCGATGACAAAACGACCGGTGGGGTTGACGAGAATGTTTTTGTCCTCAGGCATCCAGCCATCGGGAATGTTGCGGGCGATGTATTTTTTTGCCGTTTCCCGGACTTCTTCCTGTGAAAGTTTATCCGAGTGCTGGGTTGAAAGAACAATTTTGGCAATGCCGACCGGCCGTCCGTTTTTATATTCGACGGTTATCTGGCTTTTGGCGTCTGGTTCAATGCCGGGGATTTTTCTCGCATGCCGCGCGTCGGCAAGATCTTTTAAAATGCGGCTGGCAAGGTAAATGGCCAGCGGCATATACGCGCTGTCAAAGCCCGGTTCTTTTTTTGCATAGCCGAACATGATGCCCTGATCTCCGGCGCCGTCGTTGTCGACGCCGAGGGCGATGTCGCAAGACTGGTGGTGAAGCAGATTTTCGATGTTGACGGTTTGCCAGCTGAAGCCTTTTTGATCGTAGCCGATTTCGCGGACGGCCTGCCGAACCGTTTCTTCTATTTCCGCCTGGCTGATGTAGGTGCCGCAGCTGGTTTCGCCGGCAATGATAATCCGGTTGGTCGTGGCCAACGTCTCGATTGCGGTACGGGCAGAATTGTCTTTGCTCAGGTATAGGTCGACGACGGCATCTGATATGCGATCGCAGACCTTGTCCGGATGTCCTTCCGAAACGGATTCTGATGTAAATAGATATTTCATGTCAACCTCTTGTTTTCTGTTACGGCGAGGTTATAAAAAAAGCCGGCGAAAAGCCAGCTTTTTTCGTGAAATATGCAGAAATTATTTCTCCACATCCTCATCATGACTGTTGTTGTATGTCGTTTTTGACATGGCAATAATGAGGTCATACATACATTTTGCCGCTTTGCGGTTGGGAATTTTGTAATAGGCTTTGACCAGTTCAATAGTTTCCTGACGGTGCATCGGGTCTACGTCAAAATTTTCCGTTTCTTCAGCGAGAGTCAGCGGTGTGCTGTCCGGCAGGGAGAACATGCGCGGGCTCTGCTTGGCGACTTCTTCATCCATGTCTTCATAGAAAAAGCCAACCGGAACTTCGAGAACTTTGCCGATGTCCCACAGACGGCTTGCGCCGACACGGTTCATGCCGCGTTCGTACTTTTGCACCTGCTGGAAAGTCAGTCCCAGCAGCGAAGCCAGTTTTTCCTGGCTGAGGCCGAGCAGCGTGCGTCTTAAACGGATGCGGTTGCCGACATGAACGTCAATCGGATTTGGTTCTCCGGTCGGAGTTCTACCTCGGCTAGATTTTTTTACGATGTCTGCAGTCATTGTTTATTCCTTTTCATTAATCTATAACATATAAATAGGATTTTATGGCCTTTTCGTCAACTGATTTTTTATATAATATTTTATATTCGGAGCGTTTTTCGCGAGATGCGCCGCTTAACGCCTTGTTTTCAAACCGTTAGTGCAACTTATATCTTAAAAAAAATGCCAGCAGTATATTAACAAAACAGAATGTAAGCGGGACGAGATTGCCATATTGCCCGTAAAAGGTCGTAATTGACAGTTTTGCCGGAAGAGGTACGTCTATTATTCCGCGATAATTCAGCGGCAGAGAGGCGAGTGTTTGGCCGGCAGGAGAAATTACGGAACTGATTCCGGTGTTGGCGGCCCGAATGACGGCAATGCCTTCCTCTACGGCGCGCAGACGGGCGGTAACCAGATGCTGATAGGGGCCGGCGCTGGTTCCGTACCAGCCGTCGTTGGTCAGATTGACCAGAAACTGCGGTTTGTTTTTTTTGTTTACCACTTGAGCGGGAAATATTATTTCGTAACAAATTAGTGCGCCGAAAGCGGGATAGTCTTTCAGTTTGAATGTTTTGTGGCTTTTGCCCGGTTTGAAGTCGGCGACGGTGTTGGCAACCGGGCGCACCCATTCCGGAAGATAACGGCGGAGCGGGATGTATTCGCCGAAAGGCACCAGGTGGCTTTTGTCGTAGAAATCGACGATTTCGCCTTGTTTGTCAATGATGAACATTGAATTCAAAGGCCGATATCTGTCCGCAGCCGTGAATTCGTAGCGTACAAGTCCTGTAATCAGATAACCGTGCGGGGGTACGGCGGCTGTCAGAAGTTCCCTGTAGCCGGGTTCAATATCCAGCGCATAGGGGACCGCGGTTTCGCCCCAGATGACGAAATCGACGTCGTCCAGCGGTTTGGAGTGGCTGAGGCTGATGTATTCGAAAAAGTTTTTTTCCAGAGATGCGGCATCCCATTTCATGGTTTGGGGTATGCTCGGCTGAACGATGCGAACGATAATGTCCGAGGTTTCCCGCGGAAAAAGTTTCAGCCGCTGTTGTCCGTAGGTCCAGACCACAGCCGTGCAGGTGGCAATGAGACCGACTGCGGCCGCGACGGAAGTTTTGGTGCGGCGGATGACAATCAGTGT
>OJNI01002141.1_pt1 | contig 10546 bp, 9 predicted proteins | sample 1597441 | NCBI WGS metagenome assembly OJNI01 (sample SAMEA2452131, study PRJEB22498) | human gut metagenome | reverse complement strand
GATGTGATATGCGGCGGCTTTGCCCCCAACAGTGAAGCAGCGGATGCCTTTTCCAAAGCCCTCGGCAGCCGCACGGTTTTGTCTGGCACAGTCAGCCGTGGCAAGAATGACCCCAGCCAAAGTCTGCAAATGATGGAGCGTCCACTGCTGACGGCGGACGAACTCAAGTCAATTCCCAAAGGCAACTTCATTGTACAGAAGACCGGATGCCACCCCATGCGCACTCGCTTGCGGTTATTCCTCGAATGGGGCATCACCTTCGACGAGGAATACCGTGTGGCAGAGCAGTCTGCCCGTAAGGTCTACTATGCTGACCGAGAAGCGCTGACTCGTGCCATTCTGAAGAAATACCCGCCCAAGCTGCCAGAGCAGCAGAGCAAGCGCTCCTCCAAGAGTGCTGGACAAATGCACGATTCACCCATGCAGGACATGATCGTTGCCGAGGACATCGATTATGCGCACCAGCCGAAACGACACGCCTATAACCTGCCCCATCAGGAGGATACACCGTGAGTTACTTCGATACCATCTATGCGGATACCCTTTTGCCGCACCGCGCGATTCCTGTTTATATGTACCTCAAAGACCGCTCCGGCAGCACCGGAAGCTGTTGGCCCGGCATCAAGACCATAGCCAGAGACCTCAATCTCTCCCGCAGCACGGTCAAGCGGGCACTGACAGATCTGGAGCAACATGGCTACCTTGCCAAGCTGCCCCGGCATCGTCCAAATGGGAGCAACACCTCCAATCTTTACACACTTTATTCAAATAAAGTACAGATGATTTCATTTCTCAAAGGGGGAACTGCGCCTATTTGTTGAACCGAGGACGGGGTCAATATGAGCCCACCAGAACAGCCCACTCTATCGGAGATTAAGGCAGAGAAAGAACAGTCATTCCATGTAGAGAATTATCAGAGGTGACTCCTTCTATTAGTCACACCCGTGATAGTGCCAATAAGAGTCAGAAAGGGAATCGGGACCACAATCTGTCTCGTCATAGTCGTAATAGAAATTAGAAGTCGGCGAAGTGTATACCTTTTCAATCTTGGCCTCATCCTTCCTGAGATCCGAACGCCTCAGTTCCTCGCGCCTCCAATCTCCAGACATCTCTGTTTCCTGCAAGGAGTGGTACTTTGAAGTTCCTGAGTCTGCCTTGAGTGTATTTTTTTTATACTCATCGAGCCAGGAAGCACTCGAAGCCTTTTGGCTATTGGCTGTATTCAAATTCGTGGTTCTATTACTCGATAGGATGGCTTTGCACCGCGGGCATACTCCAGCGTAGTTACTTACGATGCTACAGCATTTGGGACATACGACCATCTTCTCTCTTTTGCCGCTTTGTACCGAATCCTGTTCTGCGGGCTCCTCGTTTTGTCGAACAGAAACTTGTGACTCCACTTCACATGCATTTGCACTTTTAGGGCATTCGGTTTCCTTGAATTCGTTATAGCCTGAAGTCGAGGCTGCAGGATACAGTTGACTTTGTCCGTGTTTCTCTGCTATCTTAGGCTCATTCTCGACTCGACTGTAATGCACGATGGATGCGCTTGGGAACAGCGAAGGAACTTGTTCCTCAAATTTATCAGGCAAAGTGACTTCTCGAATGCTCGTCCCAATAAAGGCGTCGTTGCTTATCACCTCTACGCTTGGGGGAATTATAATTCTCTTTAACTTCCCGCAAAAGCTAAAGGCATGGGGCGGGATTGCGCGTATGGATTTAGGGAGTATGAGGCGTTCAAGACTGCTACAGCCCTCAAAGCAACCGTCCCCTATCTCGACTAATCCAATCGGAAGTATCACAACTTGGAGATTTCTACAGCCTCTGAACGAATATTTTCCAATTCTTTCAATAGCCCTAGATAGAGGAAAGCGAACTCCGGAGATTGCACTATTTTCAAAGGCTCCATCTTCAATAAACTTCACGCCATCCGGAATAAGCACTGCACCGCCGGTGCCTATAAAGCGAACCAAATGCCCAAGGCTTATTTCAAACTGCTTGACAGATTGGACGGTTTGCTTTTCCTGCAGACCTGCGGCACAATTACTTTGGCTTTTGATGGGATTGGGCGATGTAGCCACTGCTTCCGCCATAGAACAACCGCAATGCGGGCATTGTATTGCATGTGTGCTTAGTTTCCCGCCGCATTTAGAGCATTTTATTAACGCCATAATCTTTTTCTCCATAAGGGTCAAGTCACTACAGCGGCCGTTCCATATTCCATACATTTTCGCACTTCTTCAAGAAAAGACTTCAACGACCTGCTGGTGCTTGCTTCTGATCTCCCCAAAGACAGAGAAATCTCACGAGCAGATGGGACTTCTCCGGTTTCACAATAACGCTTAAACATTCTTTGATCAAAGAAACTATGTGAGGCAGGATTGATGTAGTCAATGACCTCAGGATAGTAAGAGAGTATTTTAGCAGATAGCAACGGTGAGATTGCAATTTTTTGCCTCTGCTGGCAGCTCTGGAACCGCTTCTCTACGCAACTGAGAAAACGAGAAACCGTGTCTCGGTTTTCCATTTCAAGCTCAACATTGTCCCCTGCTGGTAATAGGTCAAGAATATTTGCATCTTCGTCACTGACGCCAGTAGGTAATATCACAGCCTCTTGATTCAGTTGCAGAAGCCTTCTAATCTCATCTTCTGCAACCGACAAAATGGCACTCGCTTTTCGAGGAAATTTTTCCTCGTCCAGAGCACAGTGAAGATGACGTGCAAGACACTTTAGCTGTGCAATGCTTTTTTGATCTGCTTTGGATAGATGAATCCCGCCCCGTTTAATCACGGTTGCGTTTTCAGCAATACTTCGCGCGTATCGGCGCTTCATGGACAGCATAAAGTAGTTCAGAAAACTGCCTTTGTCAGGGTTGAAGCTCTTCAAGCATTGGTCTATCGTTTCAACAATTTCAAGTCCCATATCGCTGTAGCGGCTACTTAATGATTGCAAATACAGATAAACGTTCTCAATCAACTCAAATCTGGCTTTTTGATATAAGGTTGGAAGCCCTGCCGTACCAGGCATGAAAACCTGAGAGGTGTTGATTTTGACAGCCAGCTCATCTAATACCATATCCTTTTCCTCATATCGTAAGCAAGGCGTCAAGCATTTTTCTCGCTTTTTCGGTAGAATCACAACTGATTGTGTATATCAGAGATGTTAGATTAAGAAGAGATGAATAATCACACAAGACAGGGCTATTGGGTCGATCTTCAACAAAGTATACGCGGCGATAGAGAATCCGCTCAACCTTGCTATTCAAGTGTTGCGTGGCAAACGAAAGCGCAGCGAACAAGAGTATCGGTAGGTCTTTAGAGCCGTATGTGGTATCCGCATAGATGCTTGCGCCCGAAGGAATTGCTCCTACAATATCCCGTATTATGCGGGCATAGGTATTGCTGCCCTCCGAAAATGGGATTTGAATGATAGTGTAGTCAATTGAATTCACCTTGTCTGAACAGCACGACTTGAACTCGCTTTCAAACACTTGAAGGTTCTTCTTCCAGAACTGTGCTGGATCACATTTGCACAAGAGGATAACACGCAGATTATCCTCTTGTGTAACAATGTGCGGCATATAGCTGGCAACGGGATAGACAACAGGGAAACTGGCTGCAGGTATTGATGAATCCTCCCCTACGTAGCTGAGTGGGGTTGGATTTTCCTGCATAGTGACATTACATATTACTACCTTTTGCATATAGTTCCCTCATTATATTAGGGCGAATGATTTCTCTACTGCCCATTTCGCGAAAGCGGCCCGCTTTCCGCTTTCAAATAGAACAGTAAAAGTTTCTCGCTGCACATCAACAATCCGACCCAAGCCAAATGTGTCATGGCGTACCCTCATGCCAAATCTAACATATTCGGCAGTTAATCTTTTAACGGCATTAGCTACATCTATGTCTCCCGCAACACTGCACTCCCTGACCAAAATCTCAGCATTAGACAGTATAAGAGGAACTGCATCCTCCGGCCAGGCTGCTGGGTCGCGGTGAATTAGTGTATTGCGCATATTTGCAAGATCGATCGCTGCAGTAAGAAATCTGTCCGGTTGGGACAAGCGACTAGAGTTCGACCAGCTCTTCACAACATCTTCGTTAATCTTGTATTTGCCAGAGCGTACAACAAAATGCTGTATTCCTGCGTTCTTCAATGTTGTTAACTCATCTCCATGTGGGTCCGGCTCGCTCAAAAGGCGTGTAAGATATCCTACTGCCGGAGGCGATGTCCGGCATCCTTTTTGGGCAATTCTGCGAATGTCGGAAACAATTCGATCTATAATAGCTGAGTCCATTGTGATGAAGGGAGTGGCTGCTGGCCCTGAGAATTCTTGCAGAATGGTCTCTGCCATGCGCTGCATATTATGTGCGAACTCCGTATTGAAATTTCCACCCGTTGCTTCGGCAACGAATAGGAGTCCTACCGCTCGGTCATAATAGCTCTTGGCCGATGGGCTGAGCTGAGAAAAAACAACATGACTTCGTGCAAACTCTTCAGACTTTTTCAAAACATACTGGTTGAGCTGTTCCTGGCCTAAAATCTGATCAGCCTGTTCATTCAACTTGTGCTCATCGACTGTTGCTTTAGAGACTTCCTTATGCATGGAGTTAGCAATACGGCGGTAATCACGCTCCTCTTCTAATGTCATCATTATATGTTCGGCCTTTAATTTTTCGGGAATTAAGCGAATGAATTCGGAGGGTTGTGTACCTGCTTCGTAGCACAGGTAGAGATAGTCGCGGGCTCTAGTCACTGCTACATAGAAAAGGCGACGTTCCTCATTTGTTCGCTGTTCGCGTTCAGCTTTCAGTTCTTGCTGTAGCTCCTCAATCTCGTCCGCACGCGCCATATCTGCCAATAGACCTTTTACTGTTAGGCACTGTACATAAAAATTGTTCAGATTGGCTGTTGCTTCGAAAAAACGATTCCTTTTGATCTTCAGCCGTTCAATCGACTCACCAATATCGGCAATATTTTTACAAAGTTCCTTTAATTGAGAGTCATAGTTGCTTTCATCTTCTGCCGTGTCTGATGTTGCAACTAGAATTTGCTCCTTCATCTCTTCGGCTTCTGACTGCTTATTAAGTAGTTCGGTATTGAGCTTTGCTATGTCCGAACTATATTGAGCAATAAGAGGTGTCATGAAGTAAACATAGGCATCTAAGTACTCCTCCACTCCATCTGCAGAGAGCGTTAGGAGACCATCTCTCATGTCAAATAGTTCTTGCTGGAAATCTTGCATCCTATCCCGTTCAGCCTCAGTAAAAATCGGACTGTCACATTCCTCCAGAAGAGTAGGGAAAACCGATTGATCAAGTTCCTGTTTTTGACGGTAGTAGCACGCACGAGATTCCTGAAATGTCTTTAATTGCTCGTTCCTTTCGGCATACTTTCGGTCAATCTGCTCTGTATTAGGATATTGCCCTGCAGATAGGCCGGTAATGATAACTATATCATACTCAAGGCCCTTTGCAGAGTGGATCGTACTGATTCGCACACCAGGGGTAAGCGGTTTACCGGAGACCGCGCGTTTTTTCGCATTGTCTTCAAATGTTGAAAAGATTTCTTTTAGCTGTGCTCTCGGAACGGGCCAGGGTGCAGATGTATTTTGGCAATATTCTTCAAATTGCTCAAACACCTCATCTGAGTGGTGGTCATTAACCCTTCCCTCATAAAGCTCTCCAGCTTTAATAGAGAAACGATCAACCGCATCCGCCAGGCTTGTGATCTGGTTTAGCCGGACTTCATCACTTAGCGCCTTAACTTTTTTTAGACTATCTTCGCATTCAACTTCAGTGCATCGACCCTTTACAATTTTTTGGATATGACGCTCGGTAACATTAACAGATTGAGTAACCGATATAAGTGCCTTTGCTGATGCGGTAATGTCGTATGCATTGAGAATGCTCAATATAGCCTTCATTTCTCTATACATATCGCTTAGAACGATGATAGAATCCTCTTTCGACACAGGGATGTCGGCTGCCGTAAGTTCATCACGAATACTATTGGCTGTTCTACGATCTCGCGACAAAATACAGATTTCATCTGCTGACTTCCCTGACGCTAATAGTATGTTTATCTCATTGATAAGATTAGTGAACTTGCTGTTGTAGGTTGTAATACGGATCTTTTCCCCCGTTGCACGGTTCGCGTGAATCGGCTTACCTTTTTTTGCACGATTCTGAATCGTACTTAGAATTGCATTTCCCGCTTCGACAATATTTGGATTATTTCTATAATTTGTGAGCAGGTAGGTAGTTCTGCAGTTTGGTTTGCCAACGAGATTTTTGATAATCGTATTATCGGAACCACGCCAATAATAAATGGACTGGTCATCATCGCCAACGAATGTAAAGTTTATGCCCCCAACATCATAAAACGGCTCAAAGATGCTGTTTTGGAGCACATTTACATCTTGAAACTCATCGATTAAAATACAAGAGTATTTGGCAATAATGCCCTTCCTCACAGGCGAATCTTCCTGCATGATCGCATCTCTCACAAAAAGAGATGCCTCAGTATAGCCCATTATTTTTCCGTTTGCGCGCTGGTGTTCCTGATACTGCTGAAGTAAAAAGTCAAAACCGGCGCAGTTGATAGGAAGGCCCCGGGCATAATCAATCAAATCATTAAGCAACCTACCGAGCTTTTCCGAGCGCGTGCCTGCTCCCGCAAGATAAAACCTGAAAATGCCCTCTAACTTGTTCTCACGGATAATTTCGCTCAACATCTGAATTTTCTGTTGCTTCGTTTCTACATTATTGTCAAAATCAAAAACAGGCTTTTGTGAAAACCCCATTTGAGGGTAATAAGTGTTGACAAGCTGAATGACAAAGCTATCTATCGTCCGCGCGTTAACTGTTGCTTTTTTTGTTGGAGCTATATTCGAATAGATGACATCAACTAGTGATTTCCCGCGAGAACGCATTTCTGCAGCAGCAGCTACTGTGAATGTAAGGAGAAGTATTCTATTGAGCGGGATTTTTTTCACAGCACGAAGGTAGGCAAGACGCGCAGCAAGTGTTCTCGTTTTCCCGCTGCCTGCACCAGCCAAAATAATGAGGTTTTTATCTATGCCACTCGTGATTGCTTCACGTTGCTGAGGATCTGCGCCTTGAAGAGATTCATCCAAGGTGAAAAAATCAGAATCGCTTACGGCCTTTTCAACATCTTCATCTTGCATGGTAACTTCTTGCGGTCTTGGGGTAAATATCGGGAGTGCCTGTATAGCCGTTTTGTCTTCACGAGCACCCGGTCCGATCCGCCCGTAGTATTGCTCAGTTGCTTCGCAATGGAGTCGTTTCGCAAATAGGCCGTCTGGCTCTTTCTCCAGAATAAGGACCTTATTCTCCATTGCATATGTGTGCTCTTTGAATACAAAAACGCTAGACTTTCCATCATATTCCCATGTAGTGTCACTGAGGAACTGACTCCACACTGCATAATCGTATTCCTTCCCATTACCCATTGAAGGAAAGCAATCGAAGATAGAGGCAATTTCAGGTATTATCAGGAGCTTTTGTATCAGATCTTTTGCTAGAATTTCACCACCGACAAAATACGAACTAATACTATGAAAGGCGGAGTCATTTGAATCGACTTTTAAATTACTGAGAGCATATTCACTTAATACCGTCGCAACAAACTCATAAATGGAGACTGGGAGCTTTCGTCCCCTTGGTGAAATGTTCAAATTTGTAATGCTTGATAGACTTGTTTTCATTTGAAAAGCTTACCTTTCATATAGTTTACCGGTACTGTTATATGGCTGAGCCTTATAGTGGATTCCAGGTAAGGGTACACCATTAACTCCGTACTTTGGCAGATATCCAAAAAGATCAATATAGCGATGCAAGTCCGGATTTTCCGTTTCCATCGCAACGACAACCTCCAATAATGAGTAAGCGTCATCAATAGCACGATGCGAGTTGTGTACGGTAGATTCGAGGTTGTATGCACTAATTGCATCACACAGCTTGTGTGGGTACGGTCTTCTATCCCGATATACAGTTAGGGCATCTATAGTATGTAGTCGGCTAAAAATGTCGCCATGATGATTCTTACTTAAAAACGCACATAAAAACGCCAAGTCAAATTGGGCATTGTAGGAAATCATCAGGGGCTTATCATTTCCAATAAAATCAACGAAAGCATTGCAAACTGCAGAACTGACTTTTCCTTTAGACCTGAGCTGTTCATTCGTTATCCCTGTTAACTCCACAATTTTTGAAGAAAGAATTTCATTCGGAGGGAGCAAAACCATTTCGTTCATGGTTTCCGTGGTGTCAATATGGTTGGAATCATACCTAACCTTGATTGCAGCGAGCTCAATTATGGAGTTTCTGCTTGGGTCAAGCCCGCTTGTTTCGAGGTCAAATACGATTATGCTATCAAAGTTGCTCAACAACTTTTTCAACGCAATGTCCTTAGGAGATTGCACATTGGAAACGACAGGAAACCATTGAGGATAGTCCGCTTGAGCTTGTGAGTGACCTAACTCAATGGCCTTTTTCAGCCACTTATTTGACTCGGCTGTATCAACCTGAAAACCGTTTTCTCCGAAGTACATACAATTAGCAAGCCAATACATCGCATCAGCATTACCTTTATTAGCAGCAGCGATTAACATATTCGGTGCTGTTGTTGCTGAAAAGATTGGTGAGTCGCACTCGTGATATGCTCCTGCATAGCTAGCGGGACAGCCGCACTCCGGACAACACGCGAGACCTTCATCAAAAGTATTATCACATTCGGGACATCTTAGTTGAATGACCTTTTTCCCCTGATGACTCTTAATATAGTCGATTGGGCACCCACATTCCCTGCACGCGTCTACCCGATCAATTACAGGAGCGCCGCATTCGGGACACTTCAGAAGCATAGAAGAACACCACCCATCTATAAGAATGAGGTCTATTTTTGTAAAATTATATCATAATAGCACAAAATTTCAACTATACGAAACGCACTTTTAGAGCTAAATACCATTGAACGATATGGATTCCAACGCTAAAAACACAACTGGTTAGTCAATGCCAGCATAAGGCAAAGAGAATAATATAGCTTTATCCTTACATGCATAGCGCCGAAACGAATCGTGTCGTTATAAGCGTTTCCTATTGCGTCTTCTGGTAGCTTGATAGCTGTATCTGCCTGAGCCTCGCAGGGCGTTATTCATAATGTCCAACCCAGCGCAAAAGGCGATTTTTCCCCACGGTAGTGAGCCCATGTAAGTCTGACCTGTTTTGATTCCATTTCTTTGATCAATCTTATCAAGGGTATATGCAGTTGCAATTAAACCAGTAATTCCATATCTCATAATATTACCTCCATCAAAAATCAAGTTATCTTTTGCGGTCATTTATTTATAGAGGCAGTTCTGCACAGAACTTAACATTTCATTTGGGAGTTTACAAAAGACTTTTGCCACAGGTCTTTTTGCCTCAGTTGCTCCCCAAAACCATAAGAACTGTAAAGATAGAAACCTGACCGTTACCTAATTCATTATACTTGTTGCCATTATGTGCTTTACCACTGGTAATGTACGTTTCTTTGGATAGTGTTTAATACCCCGCTTACCTTATGTGCAAGTAAGTTAAGTAAGGTGATTGCAGATAAAGAAACTTCCATATATAATGTGTTGGAAAGGATATAAATTGGGAGCGAATAACTGTGTGGATAGATGCTATGGCATAACCATCTTTTTCGACCAGAATGAATCGCTGACCGGTAGTGATATCAATCGCCAGATCATTAATCGGCGAACAGCACGGGGAGGGACATATGACCTATCGTGAGTTGAATGACTTGTTTTTCAAGACTTGGGCGGATAAACACGGTATTATCCGCGGCAAGCCGGTCATGCTGATCTACCGTATGAACCATGCGGCTGGCGCTGAGGGGTTGGACGCTGTTGTGGACGAGTCCCTTCTTGCTGCAGAGCTAAAAAAAACTGGCCTAACGCTGATGAGAGAGGGAGAAGAAAATGACCTTAATTGTGTGCGTGGATGATAATATGGGGATGCTCTTCAACCACAGGCGTCAGAGTAAGGATGTGGTTGTCAGGGAGCGTATTCTCAAGCAGGCAGAGGGAAAACACCTCTGGATGAACCATTACTCCGCAAAGCAGTTTGACCCAGAGGCGCTGATCAACGCGGACGAGTCCTTTATGAACGAAGCTGCCCCAGAGGATGTCTGCTTTGCAGAGGACTGTTCCGTTGCCCATTACGAGCAGTGGATCGATAGAATCATCCTGTATAAATGGAACCGGAGTTACCCAGCAGACCTCCATTTTGACATCCCTCTTGTAGCGCATGGGTGGCATTTGGTTTCCACTGAGGATTTTGTCGGCAACTCGCATGAAAAAATCACAGAGGAGGTTTACACGAAATGAGCAAGGATAGGTTGCTTCAAGTCTTGAAAACCACTGGTGGCTGGGTCTTCGTGGTGTTCTGCCTGCTGCTGGCCTTGGGCGCCGGTGCCTGTGTGGGTAGCCTGCTTCTGGTCATTACTGCCGTTCTCGCACTGCCCATCAAG
>OJNI01002138.1_pt1 | contig 10567 bp, 10 predicted proteins | sample 1597441 | NCBI WGS metagenome assembly OJNI01 (sample SAMEA2452131, study PRJEB22498) | human gut metagenome | reverse complement strand
TTACAACAACACTTACAGAAACAGAATGGACCAGTGATTCAGGAAAGAATTATCTTCCAGGAGATGTAATAAAGAAAAATCCTGTTATGAATAACGAATCAGACCAGCCTGTCTATATGGCGGTTAAGGTTGATTATTTAGATGATAAGGGTAATCTTATGAGTGCAGAAGAATTTGAAAAATATGCATCAATTACAGATTACGACAATGATAACTGGAAAATGGCGACAGTCAATTCAGACGGAAGTGAAGTGTGGATATATATGACAGCCGTTGAAGCAGGAGAGTCAACAGAAGCATTATTTAACAATGTTACAGTTAATGCTGGAATAACAGAAGAATGGTCAAGTGCAGCTAAGACAACAACTATCTATAAGTGTGATGCAGACGGCAATAAGTTATCAATAATTGATACAACTAAGGAACAGTACGACCCAACTGTTGTATACAAGGATGCAGACGGTAATATTGTAAGTGCAGGTACACTTCCTACATTCAATATCAAGGTTACAGGTTTTGCAGTTCAGGCATCAACATTTGCTGATTACAACGAGGCACAGCCAGAGCTTATCAAGCTTGTAAACAGCAAGACATCTGCTGATGCACAGTTCTAATAAAATGTATTATATTGAATAAATCGGACAGTGCTTTTTGCGTTACATTATTGAAATTGTATTATATCGTTGGAATTGAACAATAACAGTATCATATTTATTTATTCAGGAAAGAGGATATATGGTTAATAAGAAGAAATTAACTGCCGGTGTAGCAGCTTTGATACTTTGCATTACAGGGGTGACTTACGGAACACTTGCATATTTTACAGATAAGGATACAAGAGCAAATGTAATAACTATAGGACACGTTACAGGAACTTTGACAGAAACAGATGAGCATATGCGAGATGATAATACGACAGGTAAAGATTATACGAATGTAAAGCCGGGTGATGTGCTTGATAAAGATCCGACAGTGACACTTGATAAAGAGTCAGAAGATGCTTATGTAAGAGTGAGCATTAATTATGAGGGACTTACTAAGGAGCAGGCATTAGCTATTGAGAATAATCTTGATATTAGTGCTGGCTGGACTAAGTCAGAGGATGGTTATTATTACTATAATGAGATACTTTCTAATAAAACAGGAGCAATCAATTCATCAAAAGTATTCTCTAAAGTTACTATTCCAACAGAATGGGGCAATGAGATTGCAGGAATAACATTTAATATTAACGTTAAGGCAGAATTTATCCAGTCTGATAATTTTACACCTGTAACTGATGAAGCTGGTAATATTACAGGCTGGGGCAATGTGGCTATTGAAAAAAGCTTAAAGTAATTCAAGAGTTATTAATATGCAGCAAAAGTTGTCATATATATTACACCAGCCCAATATAATAATAAATGTAATGATGTCAGGGGCAGATTAATAATTTGCCCCTTAATTAAATGAAATGAGAGGAAGTATATGAAAAGATTCATATTAGTTGGTACGGCAATACTTGTTATTGCTGGTTTATACACGGGTAAGACAATGGCGAAAAATCGTGTGTCAGCATACGTTGATAAGACAGTTACGACATCTTCGTTAGACTTAAGCTTGTGTGTAAGTGGTGCGGGAATTGATGATAAAGGCAATATGCAGACTAACGGAATTAACACAATAGATGACACTATTGAACAGAGAGTATCTGTGCTTAATAGTGGAGAGAAGGCACAATATGTCCGTGTAAAGATTAGCAAGGATAACTGGGTTAATATCAATTTGATTAATAAAGATGATTGGATAGTACCAGATAATCATACAGATAGTGAAAATGTATATGTATATTATAATAAGGTATTAAATCCAGGTGAGAGAACACCAGAGCTTATGGATTCAATAATACTCTTTGATTCGAAATCTGAGAACACTAATAAATACAGCGGAAAGACTATTAATATTAATTGGGATGCAGAAGCAGTCCAGACAGTTGCGGCCGGTGATGCTATGCTGACAGAATGGGGAGTTGAAGCCGAATTAGGTGATGATGGCAGCCTTAAAGCTGTATCTGACAGGTAGGAGGAGATATGCTTTTAAAGAAATTAGTGGCGGTAGTATCTGCCGTAGTTGTTATTGCAGTGCCATATGTTAAAGTCTTGGCAGATGATACGGTTATAACACTTGATGAAACAGCTAAGAAATTCGTTGTGATTGATAAGAATCTTGAGTACAGGGATATGCTCCCAGGAGAGGAGAGAAGTTCAGTTATTAAGATATCCAACAGTTCAGCAGAGAATATGGAATTCTATATTAATGGAAAGGTTCTTGATAACCTTGCAGATAAAGGAACTGGAGATCAGACGGCAGTATATGGAATTAAGCTTTATAAAAACACAGATACAGAGCCTTTTTATAATGAACTTATAGGTAACAGCAGTAAGACACAGTCTGACAAGTCGTTTTTTGATGAAGATGTCAGGATTGCACAATTAAGTAAGGGTGAGAGCTGTGATATAAAGCTTGTATTGTATATAGATGGTCGTTCTATGGACAATTCTTATATGAATAAGCAGGGACAGTTGGAGATTACGGTTAATGCAGAACAGCCAGATGTGCAGAATACAGTAAGCAATAATGTGATTACAGCGGTAAAGACAGGCGATAGTAATAATATATTATTATATATAATTGTGGCACTTGCAGGCATAGCAGGAATAGCTGGTGTTGTTGTAATGAGGCAGAGGAACAGGCAGTAATAATGTATAAATCAGAAACTGATACGCAGGAGTTGAAAGTTACGTTTTTAGATGATTTTAAAATCACTTATAAAGATAAAGAGCTTTCACAAAAGAGTATCAATTCTGATAAGGTGACAAGACTTCTGGCATATCTTATATGTCATAAGGAAAATGTTGTGAGTGTCGGGGAGTTATCTGATGTCCTTTGGACAGAGGGTGAATGTGACGACCCTGCCAATGCACTTAAAAATCTTGTATACAGGGCAAGAAGCGTATTAAAAAGCCAGCTTGGAATCAACCCTATAAAGACATTAATGGGAAGCTACTGCTGGAATGATAATGTTAATACAGTTATAGATACTGAGCAGTTCGAGAAGCTGTGCAACAGGGCAGAATGTGAGCCGGATATTAAAGAGCGTATATCATACAGTGCTTATGCAATAGACATTTATAAAAAGAAATTCTTTAATAAATATTCATATGAATACTGGGTTGTCACATTCAGCGTGTATTATCATTCAAGGTATCTAGAGGTTGTTAAAAATGTATTGCAGGATTTATATGGTGAGGGTGATTATGACAGGATTGAACAAATCGGACATAGAGCCATAATGATAGATGGATTAGATGAAGATATACAATTCTATTATATTAAGTCACTGATTGCTAAGAATAAAATAGCAGAAGCGGCAGGGCATTATGAGAAGGTGAAGGATTTGTTAAAAGAACAGCTTAATGTAAGCCCTGGAAGAAAGTTAATGGAACTATATAACCAGCTTCTTATAATGACACATTCAGCCAGATCGGATATAAGGACTGTAAGAAGAGAGCTTTATGCAGGCAGGACAGCTTTAAAGGGGGCTTTATTCTGCGATTATAATAGTTTTAAGAAAAGCTTTGAATTGGAACTTAGAAGAAGACAGAGAAGTAATTGTTTTTTTACAATTGTGCTTGTCACTGTAAATGGCAGGAACAGCGCACATATAAAGAATACATTGCTGGCTTCATTAAGGGAAGGAGATCTGATTTCACAGTACAATAAATGGCAGTATGTGATTATGCTTACGCAGTGTGATTATAACAATGCGTTAGTTGTTGTCAGAAGGATTAAAGGAAATCTTAGAGTAAAAAAGCTTGATGAGAGTATAGAGTACGCAATAGAAAGAATACAGTAGTAATGGAAAGGTGAAAGGAGCTGACATGGGAATTAACTGGAAGCACAGGAAGGTTATTGTTTCTATTGTGATGTGTGTGTTATTGTGTGTGACAGCTATAACAGCAATGATGTATACAGCATTTGGAGCAGGCAGCAGTAATATAAAAAATGTTAATGCAATACAGGTGTATTCTAATGATAAGGCAGGAAGTACAGATACATCAGAAGGTACAGACACTACAGGAAATATGGATAAGGCAGGTAGTACAGATACTACGGGAAATGCGGATACACCAGGTGTTAGTAAATTGGCGGCATCAGATGACGTGCTTGAGGGATATTGCACATTTTATGATTATGTAGTTGCACCATATAAAGGAAATGTGTATGGCTGGGGTTATAAGGAATATCCAAAGAGAAGTATTAATACTTCATCTAATTACGCTGACAATGGAAAGCCAAAGCTTACTGTTGGAACCATAGACCAGAACTTCAGGGCTAACCAGCACAATTGTTACGTTAATGGACTTAATGTCAACACCTGTATATATTACAATGGTGGTATTAAGACAACAGGCTCATTCAGTGGAATAAAGAAAGATTATATGAATGCTTCTCAGGGAATTATTGAGGGGCTTGATAAGGAAAATTATAAAAATGTATTGTTCAATGTTGATGAGCCGGGATTATTTTCTGATGCTAAGAAGACAGGAAAGACAATATATAACAATTATAAATTGACATTTGATAAACAGGATAATGGTAATGACAGCAGCACTTACACATTAAAAAGCGTAACTTCGCCATCAGGCGATGTGACATTGGCGGGAGATAATTTCTTCCCATTAAATAATGCGGACTCCAATGTGTTAGACTGCGGTTATAATGCAGCTAATGGACAGAAGGGTACTAACTATTATTTCGGAATGAGATATGATATTTCATTCTCGCTTAATGGTTATACAGGCGACCTTTTATATAAGTTCACAGGTGATGATGATTTGTGGGTATTTGTCGATGGTGAGCTTGTTCTTGATCTTGGTGGAATACATCCTGAATGTGGTGGTGATGTAGACCTCTGGCAGACAGGGCCTATAGCGAGGGAATTACAGACTGTTGCAAGCAGGGATAAAGTAAATATGTCAACTAACCACACAATAACAGTTCTTTATATGGAGAGAGGTGGTAATGCCTCTAACTGTAATATGAAGTTTATTGTTCCTAATTCAGCAAGAATTGATATTGCGGATAGTGGCAATCTTAATTTTAAAAAGATTGATGATAGGGGTAATGGGCTTGCTAATGCAGTGTTTGGAATTACAAGTAAAGATAATAAGGAAAATGCTTTAACTAAAACAAGTGTATCTGATAAGAATGGTATAGTAAGCTTTGATAATCTTCCAGTTGGAAAATACATTTTAAAAGAAATAACAGCACCAGACGGCTACACAGGTTCAGGTGAGGAATACAATGTCGAGGTTGTACTTGATGAGAATGACAGTTCAACAGCTATAGCCACGCTCACTGACAACAGTGGAAATGTAATTGCTGTTACAAGAACTAAAGTACAGTATATAGACGGCAAGAAGAGTTATGCGGTTGAAAATGTATTTAACAGCAGTATTGTCAATACAAGAAATGTAAGCATAGAGGATTTTATCGTTGATAAGCAGGTAAGGGTAGAGGATTGGGATAACCGCACATATAAGATTAATCTTATGACAGGTATCAGCAATAATAATGGAAGCTATGCAGAAGGTGATGTGATTAATAATGTAATAATAAGAGATTACATTGATTCGAGATTTGACATTATAGCTGATAATAACGAGATAGTTACGGCTGATAAAGCGGCTGACCAGCCATACAGTGTGAATGGCGGTAATATAAAGTATGATAAGGAAAGAAATCTTCTGTATGTAGAATGGGATAACCAGTCAGTACAGTATTCTGATAGTAAGCTGTATACATGGGAGAAAAGCATATTTGTAAAGGCAAAGGACAATTATATAGGTGGTAATAATGTCACGACTAATGCTTCGGCTTCTGGTGTAATTATCAATGGAGGTATTAAGGAATTCAATACACCGAAGGTTAATGTAAAAGTCAACGGAACTCTTAAGTGCAGGGAAAATGTAATATTTTACGGAGAAAATATTACCTCAGCAGATTATGAAATGTCCGAAATGTTCAAACTTAACGGCAATATCCGTGAAGACGGAAATGCATTAACAGAGCAGGATTATTATACGGAGTGGTATGAGGATAATAATGGAGCATTAGGAAGTGTTATAACTAAGGCAGATGTTATTAACAGAATTAATAGTAATGCCAGCACGGGAAGTGACAGCGTATATTATGTGAAAGGATTTTATAATGTAACACCTGTAAGTAATAGCGATGAGTGTACTATTAATACAGATGGACATATAGCAAGCGGCATAATATACAACAATGACGAGCCAGGTGATCATTATGGCAGTGATTGTGCGTGCTATAGAATAAAGGTTGTTAAGGGGCAGCTTGATATAACTAAATATATTGATGAGCAGTATATTGATAACAAAGTTATAAGAGCTAACCAGACATTTATATTCAGAATAGAGCAGTATGGTGTTGTGAATGAAGATAATACAGAGAACAAGGGTGCATTAGAGGCGGTATTCTATGCCACAGCTTCATTTGATGCCAATGGTGATGTATTGTCAGCGACAAGTACAGTGACTGGTTTAAAGAAAGGCTTTTATAGTGTTATAGAGGAAGAAAGCTGGACACCGGAATATACCTTAATTAAAAAGAGTGATAACTATTCTGGCAATGACTCCTATAAGGAATGTGAGGATATATTTATAGGAAAGAGAATAGATGGCACAAAACCGGAATTCTTCGGGCTTGATAAACTGCATTATGGAAATACTGCTGATGGAGATAAGGCACAGGCAGATTTTAGCAATGTTATTAAGAAGAATTATAACTGGTTAAGAGATGCAGCATCAGCAGTTAATAAGTTTATAAGATAATGCACGAGAGGGAAATATGAAAAGGTTTATTAAAATTGTCACTGATATTTTGTTGGTGATTGTGTTGGTTATAGCGGCAGTTCTATATATTCCAAGGCTTATGGGACTTAAGACTTATAAGGTGCTGTCGGGAAGTATGGAGCCTGAATATCACGTTGGAAGTGTTGTATATGTGGAGAAATCATCAATTGATGATATTGAGGTGGGTGATGTTATTACATTTTATATTAATGATAATACAGTCGTCACCCACAGGGTTATTGATAAAGATAATGACACAGAGAGCTTTCACACCAAAGGTGATGCGTTTGAGACTGAAGATGGCGGAAGTGTAGCTTATGAAAAGGTTGTGGGGAAAGTGGTATTAAATGTGCCGTATCTTGGATACATTTTAAGATAGAGAGAGCCTTATAGCTATTAAGCTTCTTGATAGTTATACAGTAATATTATGAATGGTTTACAGGTTAAAAATTTATAAAGTCCATATGAGGTAATAATTAAAAAAAATAACTGGAAGGAAGTCAGAAGTATATGGGAAAGTTAAAAAAGACTGCACTGGCGGCTGGGATAACTGTATTACTTATGGGTGCTGCTGCCGGGACTACTTATGCCCTGCTTAATACAAGGACAGTGACAGTGGCTAACCAGTTCGCAGGTGCGGCGGTTAATATAGGTGTAGTTGAGCACTTCAATGATGATAATATAATAATATATGAAGATATGGGTGAACAGCTTACGGATAATATTAATGATGTTTATGATAGAATTAGAGACGACAATACTACGAGAACCAAGGAAATAGCTGTAAAGAATATTGATTCGGATGAGTATCCAACAACTGATACTTATGTGAGAGTAAGGTTAGTACCTATGATTGTATATGATGACAGTAAGGAAAATATTAAGGCAGGAATTGCAGGAAATATAGCCGCTGTTGATATGAGGGGCAAGGTCAGTTATTCGTATGCCAATGAGTTAAAGAGTAAAGCTGATGTTGATAAAGCTATGAAGGATAATGAAGATTTAACCGGAAGCTGGTTCTATATGGATAATTCTTCATCTGACGATAATGAGAGATATTATTATTATAGTGTGCCGGTTGCACCGGGGGATATGACATCACGTTTGATTAATAAGGTAACATATACAGGTGATATTCCAGAAAATGCACATTTTGAATTAAAGGTACTTGCAGAGGGGGTGTCTTCTAAGCAGGAAGACAGCAGGGCAGACTGGGGCTTATAGTTATGCAGTTTAATGCTGATATTATTGATTATATTATAGCAATGTAATATTATTCTATATTTGAAATATAAATATATAGTAAATACTACAGGGACTAAGGTACAGATATAGTACTTTAGTCCCTAATTATTCATACTTTTTTCATAAACTTCTATTGCCTTGTATAAAGGTATATTGTATAATGCAGTTTATGTTTAGAACTTATAATATTTAATTGAGAGCTAATAAAGATTAAGAAGGTAGTATAATGGTTAATAAAGATCTTAAGAAAAACAGTAAGATAAGAACAGTAAATATGATGATACAGAGTGCATTGATTATTATACTTATTGTATTGGTTGCTAATATGATGGTAGAGATTAAAAATCTTCAGGGAACTGCAAGAGTAATTAATTATGCAGGACTTGTGAGAGGTGCAACACAGAGGGTAGTTAAGCTTGAAGTTATCGGTAATTCCGATGATGAGCTAATAGAATATCTTGATGATGTCCTTGCAGATTTGAAGTATGAAGATGGTGAGTATAATCTTGTAAGCTTACGCGATACAGACTACCAGAAGAAGCTTGATATACAGATTGATTACTGGGGTAAGCTTAAGAATGAGATTAATAATGTAAGGGAAAACGGAGTTGATAATTCAGATATTGTTGATATGAGTGAGATGTATTTTTCGCTTGCAGACCAGACAGTATCTGCGGCAGAAAGATATTCAGAGGGCATAGCCGACAATATCCATTTTATAGAGACAATTACAGTTATTGATATGGCAGGGCTGCTTTTACTTATAATTATTCAGATGATACAGGCAATTATAATTGTAAGAAAGAATAAAGTGCTTGAACAAAAAGCATATCTGGATGCTCATACAGGACTTCCTAATAAGAGCAGATGTGAAGAGGTATTCCACGATTTAAGATTTCTTGACAGGAATGTTGCTTGTATAATGTTTGACCTTAATAATCTGAAGATTGCAAATGACACATTAGGACATTCTGTTGGTGACCAGTTGATTGTTAATTTTGCTAATATATTAAGAAATGTCATACCATCAAAGGAATTTGTTGGAAGATATGGCTGAGATGAGTTTGTTGCAGTTATCAGGGATATGCCTAAGGAAGATGTTATAGGCGTGCTTGAAAAGTTAAAGGAAAAGGTTGAGGATTTTAACGACCACGGAAAGAATATTAAGATAAGTTATGCGTATGGCTGGGCATTTTCTGATGATTATACAGAATGTACGCTTAGAACATTGTTTGACAGGGCTGATAAGCATATGTACGAGAATAAACGCCTTGTAAAATTAGCACAACAATAAAATATTAATTTATACAAAATTAATAAAAATGTAATAAAATATTATAAATAATAGAAATATGTCGAATAATGTGATAATATATACAAGTATTATACAATTTTATATTATATTGAATGGGAGATGGATGTAATATGGGTGCTGAGATGAGAAAAGCAAGGAGAACAGATATAGATGTAACGGTATCACTTAATCAGCTAGGGGTAAATGCCGCAGATCGTATTCAAAATAAAGCTGATGTTCACGTTGTAGACATATCTAAAGGTGGGATAGCATTTAAGTCTGGCTATGATTTTAAAGTTAATTCTTTTTATGACACGGTTATAACTCTTGCTAATGGCGAAAAGCTTTACGTTGTAGTTGAAATTCTACACAGAGATTCTTGTGAGAATGACGAGTATATGTATGGCTGTAGATTTGTTGGAATAGGTGCAGAAGACCAGTTCAAGATTGAAGCCTACCAGATAGTAGATACAGGTAGTGCGATATAGATATTATTATGTAACTACATATAACTGGACATAATTTTATATTTATAGTAGTGACATATAATTATCTATGACAAATTAATATTTAACATATAAATCCCCATTGAAATGTTTGCTTTCAATGGGGATTTATATGTGTTTATTTTAAATATTATTTAATAAAGCTTATTAGTTATCTGAATTAAGGTATGTGTCAACATCGAAGGTTTCACCAGCGATAACCTTATTCATAAGCTTGGTTGCTGTGCTTATATCTTCTTCGTATGGAAGTACGATAGAAGCACCATATACATTAGATACCTCAAGATGACGATATTCATCAGTCTTACCAGATATACTGTATGTCTGTATATTCCAAGGTGTGCTGTTGCTTAACTGTAACTTTACAAGGTCAGATATTGCACTTGAAGGTATATTTGTTAAGAACATATCACTAACTGTATCCATAACTGCTGAGTAGCGTGTAAGTATTGCAGGTGATGTGGCCTTTTGAATAATACCTTTAATAACGGCTGTCTGATTACGTCCACGCTGGAAATCACCAGCTGCAAAGGCTTTACGTTCTCTTGCGAAAGCAATAGCCTTTTCTCCATCACATTCATTAGCACCCTGAACAAAATGGTAAA
>OJNI01002136.1_pt1 | contig 10578 bp, 10 predicted proteins | sample 1597441 | NCBI WGS metagenome assembly OJNI01 (sample SAMEA2452131, study PRJEB22498) | human gut metagenome | reverse complement strand
GCCATTATCCAACTGTTCAATATCACTAATATTAGCTTTTTCAGCATCACGAGCTTCACTTAATCTTTGGTCAAGTATATTTTCTAATTTATTTAAATCATACATAGAATTAAACTCACTCAAACCAACTTGAGAAGCAATTGTTCTCAAGTTGTCAGCACTAGAACTACTATTTCCAGTATTTAAGCCTAATTGTCGAGCTTTTTCTATAATATTATCTGATTGCATAAAACCACCTCAAAAGAGGATAAATTAATAACCTCCACCTGAACCAAATGAATCTAGTTCTTCTTGAGTAATAACTACTTGAATTTTCATTCTCTTATTACCACATATAAATAGTGCTTCCCCTTGATTATAATATTTTATAGCTTCTTTTTCATTATCATTTAAATCTATTAATTTCGATAAATCATCAACAGCTTGCTTTCTAAGTCCCATTACTAAGTAATATGATGCGTTATCAAATATTGCTTTACCATGCGTAATAATATTTGGAGCAGCAAAGTCTGTTGGTTGTTGAGTTATAATTATTGTACCAGTATTATACTTTCTACTTCTTCTTTGAATTTGGGCTAAAAATTCAGCACCTAATTCATTATGACTAGATAATAACACATGAGCTTCATCAACCATCATAACAGTATTTATATCTTTATCAAGACATAATCCCCATGCATACTTTAAGATATTAAAGAATAATGCATTTTTAATATTTTCATCACTATTCATAAGTTCTTTTATATTAAATACTATAAAATCACTTTCAATATTTAAAGTAGTCTTACCAGTAAAATAATATCTTAATTCTTTTACTAAAGGTCTTACTTTTAATTCAAGTCTTTCTAATACATCCCTTTCATGGGTTGCATCAGTCATACCAACTAAATGACCTTTTATTGTTGCATAAACATCATCAAATGTTGGATAATCTGCACTTGTTAATTTAGTAAAATCAGTATTATAATCTATTTTATATCTTTTATAAGTTTCTTGTAATACATCACTAAACATTGTTAAAACATCATCTTCAATACTTGGTGAATAGTACTTCATAAATGCTTTTACTTGTTGAAGTGTTCTAGTAAGAACAGTATAACCTAATCCTTGTGCTATTTCTTCTTCATCAGCATCAATAACAATTTCAAGAGGATTAATCATACCAAATTCTCCTCCTTTACCTAAGTCAAGGAAATCTCCACCTAGGCTATTACACATATCACCAAGTTCACCTTCTGGGTCAACACATACTACTTTAAAACCATTTCTAATATGAGTTCTAACTAATACTTTTGCAGCAGTTGATTTACCACTACCACTAGTACCAAGTAAGATAATATTAGCATTATTTCTATTATTTTCTTTCTTAATTTGATACAAAAATTGATTAAATAATATAACACCACCAGAGAAATCAACACCTAAAAGTGTAGCATTTCCAGGGTCTTTAATACTATCAAATACAAATGGATACATAGCAGCCACAGTAACTGATGGTATTGGTGTCCCAATTCTATTTTCAATATCTTGAGGTGGGAATATTGGTAATATTGATTTTAATGCTTTTTCTTGTTCAAACATTAAAGCAACAGCACGCATTCCCATTGCATCTAAATAACTTCTAACTTGAATTTTTCTAAGTTCTAATTCTTCTTTATTATCAGCAGTAACCATTAAATGCATTTGAAAATCAAATATTCTAGCTTGAGTTGCAGCAAGCATTTGAATAAATTGTTCCAAAGATTCATAATCTTGTCTTATTCTTTCTTGCATTGTTTGGTCTTTTTCACTTTGATATCTAACCTTTAAATCAGCTATTTCTTTATTAAGCATTTTTTGTAAAACACTAAATTGAATAGGAATATGTTTAATAGCTATTTTAACACCTTGAATATTAGTTATATCAGATAAAAATCCTGGAGCTATATTTCTTGGAAAAGCTATAACAGTAAGAATTGTAGAATATTTACCACCAAGTACAAACTCAGTTGGTTTAAACTCCATACCTTTTGGAGCTACTTCACTTTTTAAATTTGCCATATTACATCACCGCCCCAAAATTAGTAGTTTCTCCACCATTCAAGAAATTATCTAACACTATTCTTAAATCATTATTACTTGTTTGTGTTGATTGTAAACCAGCACTTGCTAGTCCACTTATTAAATTATGTAATTTCTTTTGAACAATTTCTAATCTTTTTTCTTTAAATAATATATAATATTCTGTATCAACTACATTATACTCATTACTTGTAAACAAATTAGCTTTATTAATATCTTGCATAATTAGTTTTCTAATTGCATTATTCGGAGCATTATTATACATTAATTGTAATTGTGATAAATACACATCTATATCAACTGGTCTATCTGCAATTAATAACCAAAATTCATAATCAATACTATTATAAAAATTTCTAAGTTGATAAATTGTATTTTGTTGTGTCCCTTGGTCCATAATAAATATATTTTTAGGAGCAACTTTAACTCCTGTTACATATGAACCATCATCTAGTTGTATCATACCATTCATTATTTGTCTAACTGGTAGCCAATCTTCACTATAGCTAACACCAGACGGAGCAGAATTATTTAGTTTCTTCATCTTTCACACACCAACCTTTCCAATAATATCTTCGTGGATTAAATATAAAAGTAACTACATTTATAATAAATTGTAATACATTATGATAATGCATAACTGGTGTTACCAAAAACCCAGTAACTAAAGCTGGCATCAAAATCATAATCATTTGCCAAGCTTTAGCATTTTGCACTATCATAAGCAACAATACTGTTATTCCACAACCAAATCCAAATAATATAATATCAGTTAGAGTAAAGAACCCTAATATCAATTGAGATTTTTTTGAATTTGCAGGTATTAAATAATTATTCATCCCCAATTCATTCCTTTCTTAATGTTATTTACCATCTTTTTTCTTTTCTTGAACTTTTTTAGCAATTTTATCAGTAACATTACCATTAGATACTTTCAAGTTCTTATCGTTACTCATAATACCGCTAGAACCGATATTCAACGCACTCATTGCTGTAGCATCTCCTTCTAAAGCATCTAAAACTTGTTTAATATCTGCTGCATTATTTGATGTTAATGCACTATTGATTGCTGATATTTGTTTAGCATCAAGATTTCCTAAGTCGAATAGTTTACTTACATCAGGCATATCAGCATGTTGTTCTTTCCATACTTTTGATTCGTTAAATACCGCTGTAAATCTACCATCACCCTTATTAACTTTGTCATAAATTGCATTTAAAGACGCTAACTTAACAGCATCATCATACATTTTAATATCAGCAGTCTTTTGTTCAATTGCCGTACTTGTTAAGTCATTTAAAATATGTCCATTTGCATCTTTATAATATTCTTTTTGACCAGTCATATTATTTACTTTAAAATAACCAGTATTGTCTTTATTACTAAATCCTCTTGCACTAATTTGTTTTTCAATATCACTAATATAATTATTAATATCTTTTTCTTGTGCAGTTTTTTTCAACCCTTGATAAGCTAAAACACGTTCATTATCTGAAACTAAATCAAATAATTTCTTTTTAAATCCCATACCTTCTTGATATACAGCTTGTTCTGCTTGTAGATTTTGTAATTCATCACCTATACCAAAGTAAGCGCCTACACTATCTGCTTTATCAAAAATATGACCAGCTCCTACATTTAGCATTGTGTGTACAGCATTTTTTCCTGAATGTGCAGCTCTATAAGCATCTCTTTTACCTTTAGCAGTTGTGGCATCAGCAACAGCAGTTCCAGCAGCTTTTTTCATATCAGCTAAATTCTTAGCACCTTTTCCGCCTTTAAATCCACGAAAACCGCCAGATAATGCTCCAGCTCCAACAGATGCAGCACCAGCAACTCCGGCTTTAAATTTATTCCATCCGCCTTGAGCTTTACCTACACCTTTAACAGCACTTACTGTATTTCTTCCTAATGTACCTAAAGCACCACCAGCAATTGCACCTGCTGTAAGTGCTCCACCTTGAGCAAGTTTATCCATAAGACCAAGCTTCATTCCACCGGTATCTAGGCCAAACATATCACCAATTATTTTTGGTATTTGTTTTACAAATATAATTACAGACATAATTAATAGTGCTAATACTATAGTTTTTTGTCCAACCAAATTCAAACTATCGATACCAGGTAATTTATTATCAAATTTTTCAACAATTAGCCCGATTAAATAAACTCCAAATGTTAATGCAGCAATTCTTATAAAAACTTCTACAAATAAACTAATTACTTGTTTAACCCATTTAGAGAATACATCCTTAAGTTTACCGCCAGGTATTACTCTACATATAACAGGTATCGGAGCAATTATTTGGTAAAAAGCAAGTTTAACTACACGTAATGCCATATCAAAACAGAAATTTAATAATACATACAAAATAAATATACCAGCAACAGTTGAAATTGGGAAATAATATGTTAATTGGTCATCTCTTACAGCTTCACTATAATTTGTATATTGAGAAAACGAACTGTCACTACTAAATACTGCTTCATCAGTAACTGCCAAAGCATCACCATTTTTTCCCCATCCTTCATTTCCTTTAATATTGTTACGACAGCCTTCCTCATCGGTTCCATTACAGATATCATCAGTCGTATTAGGAACTAAAAATGATTTGAAAGTATAAAAAGCAATTGCTCTACCGCCCGGAGCTCCATTAATGTTTGGAACACCATCAACAGCGCCATCATCAGTACCTAAAATTAATTGTGGTATAACATCATAATTTAATAACGAATTTTGTATACTAAAAGCAACATTAAAAACTGTTGGTAATATAACAATAATCACTAAAGAAACAATTACATTTTTTATTAACTTAGGAAAAGAATTTTCCCCTTTAGCAAATTCATCTGGATTAATAACAGCTTTTAACAATGAATAAGCTAATACAAACATCATTATTAAGCCTAAAACAATGTATATTTTACTAACAATTTTATTATAATCTGCATCTGTAAAGAGTTGTAATCCACAAAGGTAATAAAAAATATCAAAAATATAACAAATAAGATTATAAATTATACCATCTAATGACAAAAATAAATGCCATACCGCTGATAAAATAGCTTTCATTACCAATCACCTACCCTATACCGCATGAGCCATAAATGCCCATCAAACTCATAATTAATTTAACAATTAAAGGAACAAAGAAAATTAACACACAGTAAATAAATCTTTTAATTGATGTTGTTCCAGCTTTTTTTAAAGCATCTTTATCATTATTAACAACAGCCTTCAAAAAATCCACAGTTACTAACAATAATAATGCCACAATTGCAATATATTTCATTGTATCTAAAATCCATTGTATCCAATAAGCAGGACATTTTCCATCACAATTTTCAGGGTCTCCTAATATTTTTTCACATGTATCTTTTTTTTCAGCCACACTAATATTTCTAGTAAAATCATTCTTTATACTAGATATAACAACTATATTATTATTTTCTATAACACTCGCATTAACATTTAAACTAAATGAAAATAAGAATAAAAAAGTGATACTTAAAAACAATATTTTTTTAATTCCCTTTTTCACTTAAAATCACTCCTATTCCCAAGCAACACTTGATACATAAATTTTAACACAAATTGTACACAAGTGTCAATTTGTTTATAGGAAAAAATTCATTTAATTTAATTAGGAATACAAAAAAAGAGCCACAGCTCTTATTTCTTAAACTTTTTAACAAATTTATAACCTTTTAATGCCAATTTATAACCATAATAAACTACTGGATTAATAACATAATCAAATTCCCCTATTAATTCAATTATTTCAGGATTAAATCCTTTTTTTAATTCATAAATTCCATAATAAGGACCATTCTTATCCATATTTAATGATATTCCATAGAAATTAACATACTTTAAATGTTTCTTTATTGAGTCTTCAATATGTTCTCTATAAAAAGCATACTTAGGATTAAATTCTTTATAACTTGAAGCAGTACCACTCATAAATGTAATACCTTCATCTCCTGTAAATACACTCATTAAAGCCCCAATATTAATTTCTTTATTTGTTTTTCTTAAAGCTATTGCATCATCTAATTGTTTATTTAATTTAACTATCTTACTTTCTAGTTCCTCATGATGTCTTTTTATCTTATCCCCAATATTTATTTTCTTCATTTGTGCTTCTAAAGTTTCTAATTCTTTTTTAGTATTTTCTAAAGTATTCCAAACATAATCATAATAAAGGTTAGTATCTATATAAGCAATATAAAGTGTAACATAATCACTCATTAAATCAACCATTTTTTTATAATACGAAGCTGGTCTAATAATAAAGTTTTTATTTATTGCTGTATCTTCTAATAACTTAACAAACTCATCCATCTTACTTGTATCAACAGTTTTAACTCTAACACCCATATCATATGTTTTAGCAATATTTTTTTTAGTGCTTTTGCTAAATGTTTCTAATGTATCATTATATGTATCTTTAAGTTCTATTCTACATAATACTCTAGGTTGCAAATCTTCAAAATTTTGACTAAAACCTAAATGCTTAAAACCTAACTTTTTAAAATTAAAATAAGCTTCTTCTCCACACTTTTCTTTTAAATTACCTTCGCTATCTCTAGTTGCATAAATAACATTTGGATCCACTTTCAACATAAACCCATGATTTTTCTTAACATATTTTATTACTTCATCATTAAAATCTTTTAACAATTCATAATTATATACATCAATTAAATAACCTCGCGGAGAATAATATAAACTTAGGTTTAAAGGCATCCTTTTTTCAAGTAACATTGTTACCCCCACTAAAGTATCATCTTTATAAATCCCTAGCAGATGTCTTACCCAACCAGTACCACTTTTTAAAGTTCCCCATTCAGGTAATTGATAAATTGAAAAATAAGGATTTTTTATAGCATATTCTCTAAATACATTTTCTTCAATAACTTTAAGCATTATTTCCTCCTTAGTTTTCTATAAACTTTTAACATTAATGGTAACATTTTATATAACAATTTATTATTAACTAAATCAAATTCTCCAATAAATTCTATATACTCATCCCCAAATTTTCTTTTAAAATCATGAAGTTTCGCTAAATTCTTATATTTAGTATTTGGGTCTCCTGGTGTTCCAAATAAATCAAAGAATAAATAACCATTATTATAAGCATCCTTAATGGCTTCATAATAACTTCTAGTAACTGCAAAAGTAAAATTAGCTAAATCATCACTACCTATATATAAACTCCATGCCCGATTTTTAGTATAAGTGCATATTAATGAACAAACACATACTTCATCTTTATTAATTCCACTAAAAATATCTTTTTCTTTTTCTAATCTAGCAATCTTATTTTTAATATCAGCTTCTTTTTTCTTATTTACTTCAAGTTCTTTATTTAATTCATCTATTTCTTTACTTATATTATCTAATAATTCTTTAGGTCTAATACTAATATTAAAATATTTCATATTATTATCTTTAGCCATTTCTTCACTAAATATTTTATAATATTCTAAACTATGTGGGTCAAAATCATCTTTACTACTATTACTTTGAATTAATCTATAAAAATCTTCTACCCTAACTTTATTATCCACAACTAAGTTATAACTATAACTTCTCTTAACAGATTTCATAAATGATTTATTAAACTTAGCTTCTACTTCTTCCCAAGGTTTCTTCAAATCAATTCTAAATGTATATCTTGGTTGATTACCTTCATATAACTTATAAAAACCAGTATGTTTATAACCTAAACTTAACATATAATTATAAAGTTCATAATTATTTTCTCCACCATCTATTTTATTTCCATCATCATCAATATCTTGATATTTAATATCTGGGTCAAATTTAATATATATAATTTTATTATCTTTCATATATTGCTTTAAATAATTAGTAAATTCATTTATAACATCTTTATTACTATAATCTAAAACAAATCCACGCGGAGCATAACCATAACTAAAACCAAATGGTGTACGTCTAAGTAATATTAAACAACTTGCTACCAAATTACCATCATTATCTTCCATTCCTACATAACATGGAATTTGACCTTTAGCATTCTTACAAAATTGTCCCCATTCATAGCTTTGCAAAAAATGTGATTTTTTATGTTTGCTTTCAAATTCTCTATATCTTTTTATATCAACATTATCTATAAATTTCATACACTTTCCTCACTATCTGTATATCATTAGTTTACCACAATCCCTTATTTTTAACAAGAAAAAACACCCATTCTTATTATAGGTGTAAACTTTAAAATTATAAATATTTTAATTATCATTAATATAATATTTTTTTAATCATTAAATTAACATTAGAAAATTGCGCATACTTACCATTACTTTGAGGAAAACTAAAAGACAAAGTTTTTATTTCTGAACCATTTTCATCTTGTAAATAAAAGTGTCCTCTATGAGTATTATCAGAATTATTTATTAAACCAGATAAAGTTATTTCATAAATACCTGGTTTAACTAATACTTTATTTTCATTAACCACCTCAAAATAATTTGATAAGTTAGGTATTAGCCATGGAGATAATATAGTAAGCAACCCTTCTGCTTTAGTATCCACAAAGCTCGTATAAAACATTTCTTCAACACTTGCAGGAAAACTAGGGCCTTCTGGTCCAACATCATCCTTGTGGTCCTGCCACTCTAGTTGGAATACTGAAATTCAAAATAACATTTGATGATGTACCAACATTTACAACACTTGCATCAGTTCCAACTTCAGTTGTAGTTGTTGTCCCAACACTTATTAAAGCTCCAGCAGTCCTGTTGGTCCAACAACAGTACAAATCAAGCCTAAATACATCATTTCTTTTCTAAGTTTTTGTTTTTCTAAAATTTTATTACATAAATTATTCAAGAAAATCACCCAATATACTTTAATATATGCACTAAAATAAACTTGTAAACTTCCTCTAACTATATTTACTTTAATGAATACATTTGATAAAATATTAATGGTGATACTAAAATGAATTTATTTGAAATAATCCTACTTTTAATTATTATATTAGGTATTTTAGCAATCATTTATGCTACAATATATAACAATTTAGTAAGTTATAAATTAAAAATAGAAAAAGCTGAAGGCATAATTGATGAATCTTTAAGGCAAAAATATGACATTATTGCTAAACTTAATATTGCCATAAAAAAAGTTGTAACAAAAAAAGATTATTTAAAAGAATACATTGATTTAAAAGATAAAAGAATAACTAACTATGATTTAGATAGAAAATTAACTGAAGCTTACAACATAATTTTAGAAGTTAAAAATGACCATGAAGAATTAAACACAAAAGAATTTAATAAAGATTTAAAAGAAATAGATAAAATTAATGAAACATTAACTTCATGTAAAACATATTTTAACAACAACACTAGTGAATTAAATAAACTTATAAGAAAAGTTCCAACAAATATTGTTGCTAAAATACATGGATATAAAATTAAACCATTCTTTGATGGTAAAAACATGCAAGATGCAGTTATAGATGATTTTAAATTATAATAAACTAAAAGAATTAATTCAAGAAACATTCAATATTACAAAATTGAATGTTTCATTTTATTATATTCAAGCACCTTTAAATATTTGTAATTGTTTTTATTTTGCAACTTTTGAATAACCTTGTTACCATATGAAAATTATATATAAATTGTTAAAATATGGACGAGTATCATAAGCATGTCCATTATAATTTCATATTATATTATTGAAAGGAGTTCAAAATGAACAATAATATAAAAAAAGCAAAACAATATATAGAGCAATACAAAGAAAAGTATATGGGAATTAAGAATTTTATGGATAACATTGTAGAAGAGGCAAAGAAAAGAGGATATGTAGAAACACTATTCCATAGAAGAAGAGAAATTCCAGAATTATCATCAAACAATTATATGGTAAGACAATTTGGAGCAAGAGTAGCTATGAACACACCGATACAAGGTACAGCTGCTGATATCATGAAAATAGCAATGATAAAGGTTTATAATGAAATTAAAAGTAGAAAATTAAAATCAAAAATTATTTTACAAGTTCACGATGAAATGATGGTAGAAACACCAATTGAAGAAAAAGAAGAAATGATAAATATTATGAAAAAATGTATGGAATCAGCTACGAAATTAGAAGTGCCACTAATAGCTGAAATTTCAGATGCTGAAAATTGGTATGAGTGTAAATAATATTAAAAAAAAAAGAAAGCAAAAGGGAATAGATGTAGAAAAAGGAGAGAATGAAAGATTGAAAAACAAAAAAATACTAGTATGTGGATTGATTATTTTAATTTTAATTGTTTTTCTAATAGTTTTTAAAAACAAAATACAAAGAATTTTTTATCCAAAGTTACATGAAGAATTTGTATCTATGTATTCTGATGAATATGGTGTAGATGAAAATTTAGTATTTGCAGTAATCAAGGCGGAGAGTAATTTTCAAGAAGATGCAGTTTCGCATAAAGATGCATTAGGTTTAATGCAAATAATGAAAGAAACAGCGGAAGATG
>OJNI01002132.1_pt1 | contig 10595 bp, 9 predicted proteins | sample 1597441 | NCBI WGS metagenome assembly OJNI01 (sample SAMEA2452131, study PRJEB22498) | human gut metagenome | reverse complement strand
TAAGGTAAGGCAGGTTGTGGAGTATGCACTGACAGAAATTCCATCGGAAAAAATATTATTGGGGGTGCCAAATTACGGATATGACTGGATTCTTCCTTTTATGAGAGGTGAGAGTCAGGCAGTCACGATTGGACATGTGGAAGCGGTGCAGATTGCAATTAATAACAGTGCTGTAATCGAATTTGATGGGACGGCGCAGTCTCCGTATTTTACCTATGAAAGAGACAATGTACGGCATGAGGTATGGTTTGAGGATGTGAGAAGTTTATCTGCAAAATATAGTTTGATTAAGGAATATAACCTGCGTGGCATGGCGGTATGGCAGATTATGCGTTTGTTCCGGGCAATGTGGATATTGTTTGATGATTTTTTTGAAAAAAGAGAATAAAAATGCAACTTTTCTGTCATGGAAATCGTTTTATTATTAGAATGAAAAACAAAGGAGGAATGGCTATGAGTAAAAAAATAATTGGTTCAGTGATGACAGGTGCTTTGGTGTTATCACTGATTGCTCCGGCAGTACCGGCAGCCCCTGTGGATGCAGCCGGTAAGGTGACTTACAAAGTAAAGGGAACAACGCTTACAATAAGCGGAAAAGGTGAGATGCCAAAGAGCATGGTGTTTGGCAAGAAGTCAAAAACGAAAAATATTAAGAAGGTTGTGATAAAAAAAGGTGTCACTACCATTTCTAAGAATGCCTTTAAAAATTGTAAAAAGTTAAAAAGGGTACAACTTCCATCGACACTGAAAAAGATTTCCGGGTATGCCTTTTACAATACAGCGCTTGCAAATGTCACAATTCCAAACAGCGTTAAGTATATTGGAAATTATTCTTTTTATAAATGTAAAAAATTGAAGAAGGTATCAACACCGGCTGATTTATATGCTTATAACCGGGTGGATGAGAAAGGTGTGATCAATGATACGCCATTAGAGCAGCTGACGTTTACATCTGCCATTAAATCACTGAATGATATCAGTTTGAATCAGTTTGATACGAGGGCTTATGTGGTAAATAAGAACGATAAGAATTTTAGCTCATATAAAGGTGCTATTTATAACAAAAAAGGTGACACTTTGATGTACCTTGCTCTTTATGCGAAGCAGGCGGAGGTAAAGCCTTCCTGCGAGAGTATTTTGACGAGTGCATTTACGAATGATTTAGGGGATGACAACTATGTACCGGTAAAAGAATTGAAAGAATTTACAATTCCTGCCGGTGTAAAAAATATTGTGAAAGATGGCGTGCCTTTACCGGCGGGTATTCAATATAGTGTTTTGTCAAAGGATTTGACGAAGGAGAGCGTTGCCGTCTTATTTGGCACGATAGGAGAAAAAGAGGCAATGCGTCAGATGCCTGAGCGGATTTCCTTTGCCGGTGACTATGTGGTTATTGATAAAACATATCTTGCCAAATTTGCCGACAAAGCAGATGCTAAGAAAAAGGCAGAAGAGGAGACGCTTGAAATTCCGGAAGGCGTTGAGACAATTCCGGATGAAATGTTCCGTAATTTTAATATGAAGGAAGTTAAGCTGCCTTCGACCATAAAGACAATAGGTGCAAGTGCATTTTTTAACTGCAAAAAACTTGTAAAAATAAATTTCCCGGCTTCGTTAAAGGAAATTGGTAAAGATGCATTTTACTGGACAGAAATTGGTGACTGCATTTCAAAAGAGTGGCAGGCAAAAAAAGATACATTTTATACTTCTTTCACGGAATATGAGAAAAAGCAGAAAGAAGAGCAGGCAAAGCACAGGAATGCGAAAGCCATTGATTGTACCGGCGAGGCATTTGATGCGGTGAGTGGCGCTTATTCATATGACTCATCGATGCAGAATCAGTTTATTACCTTAACAATGAAAGAGTCCGGCATCTTTTACTACTATGCCAGTGAAGAAGCAAAACTTTATGATGCAGACAAAAAAGAAGTAAACAACTGTAAACAGGTGAAAAAGGGAGATGTTCTTTATTTGAAAACACCGGAAAAAATAACCGGTACGTTTAAGATTCATAATGCATTTGTCTGTCCGGAACTGACGGCGTTAAAACTTGGTGAGGATATCAACGAAAATTATTTCATGGCAAATGGAACAGTACAGTATCTGCCATTTACAAAGAAAACAAATGGCGGTGTGATTGTTCGAATTGTTGATTTGAATCTTGTTACCGCGCCAAACATGAAAATTGAAGTTCAAAAGAAAAATGGTTCTAAGTGGACTTCGGTTTCCAAACAGATTTCGGTGAAGAAGGGTAAGAAGTTTGATTTGTACACGCATATGAATGGTACGACGGCAAAGGATATCCGGTTTGCTCTAAAGAAAGGTGAGTACCGGTTAAAGATTATGGCAAAAGCCGGATGTGTGAGCCAGATTGCGGCATATGAATCGGATTATCAGCATTTGGCAAAGGATTCATATGGAAAGACGAAAAAGAAAGCGGTAAATCTTTATAAGACCGATTTTGATCTTGAGTCAAATGATATGTATTACCGTTTTGGATATTATTTCAATGAGGACAAAGCAAATACAAGATGGTATCGTTTTGTGAAGACGAATAAAAAGCAGGGTGCACTTACGATTTATAATAATATGCTTTCGTCCGGTGGTTTCACGGCATCGATTTACAAGAAAGGAACGAAAAAGGCAGTGAAAACATACCGCTTTGATAGTAAGCATATGAAAGATACCAGCTCAGATACGAAGATTGTGAAATATAAGTTGAAAACAAAAGGAACGTATTATATTAAGATTTCACGTAATAGTAAGAAAGTGACCGGCCAGTACGGTGTTTGCTTTAATTATGCAAAATAGTTGGATTTAACAAAAAAGAACCACTCTGCAAATTACAGGGTGGTTCTTTTTGTTATGTTTTATTTTTCGCTATTTCGATATTCAACCGGTGTCATATCATAAAGTTTTTTAAATGTCCGGCTAAAATGTTCTACACTTGGGTAGCCGACTGCCGCGGCAATATTTTCTACAGTCATATTTCCGTTTTTCAAAAGCGTTCTTGCTTTCTTCATCCGGATATTTGTGACCTGCTCGCCAAATGTCTTGCCGGATTTTTCATGGATGAATTTACTTAAATACGGCACGCTCAAGTGGAACTGTTCTGCCATGTCTTCAAGTGTTACGGTCTGGTAATTTGCCTGCATGAAATTAATCATGCCAACCAGCCGCTCATCTCTCAAATTATCGTTTTTTTTTATGTCCGGCAGTTTGTTTACGCAGACACACAATGCGTGAATGGAAGCCGAAATAATATCTTCGTCAATGCCGACGCCCCAGAATACATTGCCCTGGCAGGTGATGCTTACATAGGCAATTGCCTTAGAAGAGGAGCCCTGAGTCAAAGCATGTTCTTCGTAGGTGGACAACTGGTAACTGATGCCAAAGAACTGCTTGATGGTGTTACTTACGGCATCTAAACGTCCGTTTCCGTTTGCATCCACAATAGTAGATTTGTCACCGCAGGTAATCGTTGCTTCTGCCATGATGCCATCCACCTGTTTGAAGTGGCATTCGGAAATCTGGAAGTAAGGTGTCGGGTTAATGTAATTGTCTTCGAAAATTTCATAAACCCACTGTGGAGACAGTTCTTTATGCTCTTCGTCGGAAACGTGTTTCATCAGATAGCCAACTTCTTCCCGCATCGCATCCGGCATAGAAATACCGAAGTTCTGTTTCAGAATATAGTTGACACCGCCCTTGCCTGACTGGCTGTTGATTCGGATTACGTCGCCGTCATAGGTACGTCCGACATCTTTAGGGTCAACCGGCAGATAAGGAACACTCCATGTTTTTAATTTCTTATCTTCACGCCACTGCATACCTTTGGCAATTGCGTCCTGATGGGAACCGGAGAATGCGGTAAATACCAAATCACCGGCATATGGCTGACGCTCACAAACATGCATTCTTGTAAATTTCTCATAATTTGCACGGATTTTTGGCATGTTGGAAAAATCCAGTTTCGGGTCAACACCGTGTGTAAACATATTCATTGCCAAAGTAACAATGTCAACGTTACCGGTACGCTCACCGTTTCCAAACAGAGTACCTTCGATACGCTCGGCTCCTGCTAAAATACCAAGTTCTGCGGTTGCTACGCCACAGCCACGGTCGTTGTGCGGATGCAGACACAGGGTAACTGCATCACGGTATTTCAAATGTTTGTTGATGTATTCTACCTGAGTGGCAAATACATGAGGCATTGCATTCTCAACGGTAGCAGGGATGTTAATGATTGCTTTGTTTTCTTTCTTTGGCTGCCATACATCCAAAACAGCATTGCACACATCAACGGCATAATCCACTTCCGTTCCCGGAAAACTTGTACTGGAAAGAGAAGTTTCCTTCGGTTTCGTCTGCCAATTTTTTCAAAAGCACCGCACCGTCAACGGCAATCTGTTTAATCTGCTCCTTGGATTTTTTAAATACCTGTTCACGTTGTGCAACCGATGTTGAGTTGTACAGATGAATAACTGCGTGAGGAGCACCTTTTACAGCCTCAAATGTTTTTTTGATAATGTGCTCTCTTGCCTGAGTCAGAACCTGAACGGTAACATCATCAGGAATCATATTTTTCTCAATCAAAGCACGCATAAATTCGTATTCAGTTTCCGATGCAGCCGGGAAACCAACTTCGATTTCCTTGAATCCAATATCTACTAACATCTGGAAAAACTGTAATTTTTCGTCTAAACTCATTGGTTCAATCAACGCCTGGTTACCATCACGCAAATCGACGGAACACCAAATCGGCGGCTTTGTGATGGAATCTTTTTTTACCCAGTCATAGGTACATTCCGGTGGCATAAAATAGGCTTTTTCATATTTGTCAAAATTTTTCATGTTCAAATCCTCCATTTCTTTTCCTAATTAAAATACTGTTTTGCTGCAGGGGATTGGATGATTTGTGGTATAAATAAAAAAACTTCCGTGCCCCACAACCAATGTGGTTGTAGAGACGAAAGAGATAATCCTTCGCGGTACCACTCTACTTCATGTCCGATGGACATGCCCTCATCAGCACTAACATGCCTTTCCCTCATAACGGTGGGTGACCGGTACATTCTACTAAAGGTTCAAATGTACAGCTCGGAGGCGAGTTCACAACCATTCTTCTACTGCCTTTCACCAGCCGACAGCTCTCTGAAAGAATAAAAGGAAGTTACTATTCCTCGTCATTGCCTTTTGCTATATGATATGTTATCATACTTTTAGTAAAAAGGAAATGATTAAATTTAATCATTTATATTGATTATTTTTAATCTACGGTGATAGCGTGCCGAAAGCTAGTTTTTATTCCTTCCTAAAACCGGGATTGGAGCTTCAATCATAAAGATAAAAAAAATAAAAAAAGTGCTTGACTTTTTATGACGACTGCGCTATTATAATACTTGCGTTGTACGTGTAGCTCAGCTGGATAGAGCACTTGGCTACGGACCAAGGTGTCGGGGGTTCGAATCCTCTCACGTACGTGAAAACCGCTTATAACAGTTGTTATAAGCGGTTTTATTTTTTACAATTCTAAATCAATTTTATTTTGAAAAAGACTTTTTAATCGCCTGAAAACTCTCTTCACTGATAATATGCTCGATTTTGCAGGCGTCTTCTTCTGCTGTTTTTTCGGCAACACCAAGAGAAATTAAGTAGTGCGTCAAAACATCATGACGTTCATAGACCATTTCTGCAATTTTTTTCCCAGAATCCGTCAAATAGATGTAACCGGCATCGGTTACGGTAATATGTCCCTTTTCACGCAGGTTTTTCATGGCGACACTGACGCTGGATTTTTTAAAATCCAATTCGGTAGCAATGTCTACGGCACGGACGACCGGCAGTGTTTTACTTAACATAAGGATAGTTTCCAAATAATCCTCAGCGGATTCGTTATACTTTTTCTTCATATATATAAGTAACTCCTCTCCAAAAAATATATACTGGGGGTATTCCCATTTACATTGTACTGTATAGTATAACATTCTTTTGCAGATGAATCAATTTGTTTTATCGCGAAAAAAACTCATAAAGTTCTTGACAGCTAATGTTCGTTAGTGTATACTAACTTGCGTAAGTGATAGAATTCATTATCAACCGTCATGTCATTTATGACGCGATACAGAAAGGATGATGGAATGATGCCTTTAACGATGGCGAAAGTGGGCGAGAAAAACACGATTAAAAGAATTGGCGGTCGTGAAGAAACAAAGAAATTTCTGGAGAACTTAGGCTTTGTGACCGGCTCGGTTGTGACAGTGGTATCGGAAATCAGTGGCAATATGATTTTGAATGTCAAAGATTCCCGCGTTGCACTTGGAAAAGATATGGCAAATAAGATAATGATTTAAGGAGGAAAGACAATGACATTGAGAGAGGTGACACCTGGCAGCACAGTAAAAGTTACAAAGTTGACAGGCGAAGGTCCGGTAAAAAGGCGTATTATGGACATGGGTATTACCAAAGGAGTTGATATTTTTGTAAGGAAAGTAGCACCGCTTGGAGACCCAGTTGAGGTTACCGTACGTGGTTATGAATTATCCTTGCGTAAAGCGGATGCAGAAATGATTGAAGTTCAGTAATTTTTTTGTGTCATAGTTAGTAAAAACTAACAAGGGAAAGTCAAAACAAATATAAGATAGAAATATCAAACTTAGAAAAGGAGAAAAAGAAATGGCTATTACGATTGCGCTTGCGGGTAACCCGAATAGCGGTAAGACAACATTGTTTAACGCTTTGACCGGTGCCAATCAGTTTGTTGGTAACTGGCCTGGTGTAACAGTAGAGAAAAAAGAAGGAAAGCTGAAGAAGAGTTTGGCAGGTGGCAGCTCAGACGTTGTTATCACCGACTTGCCCGGTATTTATTCTCTTTCCCCATATACATTGGAAGAGGTAGTTGCTAGAAATTACTTAATCAATGAGAGACCGGATGCGATTTTAAATATTGTAGATGGTTCGAACATTGAGCGTAACCTGTACTTGACAACACAGCTTCTGGAACTTGGTATTCCGGTTGTTATGGCTGTCAATATGATGGATATTGTAAAGAAAAATGGCGATGTCATCAACATAAAAGAGCTGAGCAAAGTTCTTGGATGCGACGTGGTTGAGATTTCTGCCTTGAAAGGAACCGGTATTGAGGATGCTGCGAAAAAGGCTTTGGCTGCAGCAAAGAAAGGTTATGAAGCACCGGTTCATGAATTTGCTGAAGGAGTAGAGATGGCAATTCATTCTGTCGAGTCAATGTTAGACGGACAGATTAAAGATGAGTTGAAACGTTTCTATGCAATCAAACTTTTGGAGAGTGACGATAAGATTGTTGAGCTGATGGCTTCCGTGCCGGATGTCAGCAGTGAGATTTCTTCTCTGGAAGAGGCATTTGATGACGATGTAGAAAGTATTATTACAAATGAGAGATACAGCTATATAACATCTGTCATTGATGACTGCCTGAAAAAAGCAAAATCCGGAAAACTTACGATTTCCGATAAGATTGATAAGATTGTGACAAACCGAATTTTGGCGCTGCCAATCTTTGCGGTTGTTATGTTTATCGTATATTATGTTTCTGTTACAACAGTTGGTACAATTGCTACTGACTGGGCAAATGATGGTGTGTTCGGTGATGGCTGGCACTTGTTCGGTATCGGAACTTCCGCTTACGAAGAAGATGCTGACAGCTATACACAGGCAACCAACGCATTGGATGCTTATGGCGTTTTGGTAACAGACGATGAAGATGCCATTGATGTTGATGCAACAAAGAAAAAGATGGCAGAGTTAGATGCAAAGGGTTCTTCTGAAGCTTCTGTAAAATATGAAGTAGAAGATGAAGAGACTTTGGCAACAAATGAAATTGATGTATATTATGATGCGGTACCGGATGATGCAGATGAGGAAACTGTAAATGGTATGTCATTCAAAGATGCAGAAAAATATGTCAATGAAAAAGGCTTGGAAGAGCCGGATTCTGCAGATTATGGTGTTTGGGTTCCCGGTATCCCGGCATTGCTTAATAAGGCACTTTTGGACGACGAAGGAAATCCGGTTTGCGCAGAACCTTTGTACGGATTGATTATGGATGGTATTGTAGCCGGTGTTGGAGCTGTACTTGGATTTGTTCCTCAGATGCTTGTATTGTTTATCTTCTTAGCATTTTTGGAAGCATGTGGTTACATGGCACGTATCGCATTTATCATGGACCGTATTTTCCGTCGTTTCGGTTTGTCCGGTAAATCCTTCATCCCAATGTTGATTGGTTCCGGATGTGGTGTTCCCGGTATCATGGCTTCCCGTACCATCGAGAACGACAGAGACCGTAAGATGACGATTATGACTACCACGTTTATTCCTTGTGGTGCTAAGCTTCCTTTCATCGCCATGGTGGCAGGTGCTATCTTCGGCGGCGCAGCATGGGTTGCTCCTTCCGCATACTTCCTGGGAATTGCAGCAATCATTTGTTCCGGTATTATCCTGAAGAAGACCAAGATCTTCGAGGGCGATCCCGCTCCTTTCGTTATGGAGCTTCCTGCTTACCACTGGCCTACCGTTGGTACGGTACTGCGCAGCATGTGGGAGCGTGGCTGGTCCTTCATCAAGAAGGCCGGTACCATCATCCTGCTTTCCACCATCGTTGTATGGTTTACTACTTACTTCGGATTCACCGAGGAAGGCTTCCGTATGCTGGCTGAGGATGAGATCGATATGAGTATCCTGGGCAAGATCGGTCAGTGTCTGGCATGGATCTTCATCCCTCAGGGCTTCGGTAACTGGCAGGCAACCGTTGCATCCATCACCGGTCTGGTAGCAAAGGAGAACATCGTAGGTACTATGGGTATCCTCTACAGCGCAGGCGAGGGTTCCGTATATGCTAACATGGCAGCTACCTTCACTGTAGCAAGCGGCTATGCATTCCTGGCATTCAACCTGCTGTGCGCACCTTGCTTCGCAGCTATGGGTGCGATCAAGCGTGAGATGAACAATACCAGATGGTTCTGGATCGCTATCGGATATCAGTGCGGTCTGGCATATGTGGTATCCCTGTGTGTATATCAGATCGGTACGCTGATCACCACCGGTGCTTTCGGTATCGGCACTGTAGTAGCATTCCTTCTGATCATCGGCTTCATTTATCTGCTCTTCCGTCCTTACAAGGAGAGCACCACTCTGAAGGTTGACACCGAGAAGGCTGCATAAGTAAAATAAATGATAGAACTTTCCCACAGGTGTCCGGCGTGACTGCTTGCAGGCAAAGCCAGATACCTGTGAGGGAAGTAAACAGATAGAAACGTAACATTACTTGCGGATCTTCGATAAGAGGATCCGCAGGATTTCAAAATAAGAGTAAGGAGGCAGTCTATGGGAACCGTAGTTGTATTGGCGATACTGGCCGGTGTAGTCGCATTGATTGTCCGCAAAATGATAAAAGACAAAAAGAATGGAAAATCCATTCAGTGTGGCGGTGACTGCAGCCACTGTGGAGGTCATTGTGGACACTAAGGAACAGGTAAGCTATCAGACCACGAAAATGCAGAGAGAGATCATATTGACCAAGCTGAAAGAAAAAGGCTGCCGTATTACGAAGCAGCGACTTCGGCTGATTGATATTATCCTCCAGAATGAATGCTCCAGCTGTAAGGAAATCTTCTACCGGGCATTGGAAGAGGATGACAAGCTGGGAGTTGCAACCGTATACCGCATGGTCAATCTCCTGGAGGAGATCGGTGCCATCAGCCGCAAGAACATGTATAAGGTAGCTTACTCTGAAAATTGTATGATGGAAAATGCCTGCACCATTGAACTGGACGATGGATCTGTACACCATCTGTCAGCGAAAAAATGGAATTCCGTGATCCGGGCGGGACTCAAGTCCTGCGGATACCTCGTAGACCAGAGGGTGAGTAACGTGACGATCAGGCCGTGTGAGTGTGCGGAACAGGTATGCTAGAAATTAGAAATAAGTAAAAAACCGGTGTGGGGCAGGAGGTCTGGATGGACAGAGCTGTTTCCTACATCGGTTTTGTTTATATGGGTGGCAGGATAATACTAATCTGCATGAAATTTTGACAGATATTGCAGCAAAAAGGAAGCCTCGTGGAGGTAATTTTGCGAATGGGGTTCTGAATAGTTATTTTTTGAAAGAAAACAATAAGGAGAGTGAAAAAATGGGAACATATATGATATGTGGAATATTGATCATAGTGATCGTGGCAGCATTACTGGGATCCAGAAAGCACTTCAAGGGAGAAGGCGGATGCTGTGGCGGAGGCGGAGATGTGAAGATCAAGCCGAAGCACTTAGACACTATCGTAGCGACCAAAAAGCTTCATATTGAAGGAATGTCCTGTGTGAACTGCCGGAATCGCATTGAGAATGCCCTCAATGGCATGGCCCAGGTCAATGCTAAGGCAAGCTTTAAGAAAGGCGAGGCGGTCGTAAAACTCGGCGCAGATGTTCCCGAAGAGGAACTGTGCGAGGCTGTGGAAAAGCTGGGATATAAAGTTACTTCTATTGAATTGATGTAAATTGAGAGTTAGTAAAGAAATGCTATCAAATCCCCGTAGCCCTTGGCAGGGTATAAGAAACGCGGCACG
>OJNI01002106.1_pt1 | contig 10677 bp, 10 predicted proteins | sample 1597441 | NCBI WGS metagenome assembly OJNI01 (sample SAMEA2452131, study PRJEB22498) | human gut metagenome | reverse complement strand
AGTAAACGGAGAAACCTGTACGCGACTATCCGGAGGCTGCCATGACCGATGCACAGTGTGAGGTGTATGTCCACATGGTGCAGGAAATGGTGGATTCCCTCCCTGTTGGTCACAAGCCGGAGGTGGACTTCCACTACCTCATGCCAGGTCACAAGAAGTATACCAACATCTGCCGCTGCGTGCGTCATTCAATCGGTATTCTTCCAAACGGTGATGTTGTTGCCTGCTTCTGGGCGCTTGACAGCAGCACCGGAGCCGTTGACCCCAAGTTCCTCCTTGGCAACGTGAAGGACAACTCCCTCCTGGAGATCCTGAACGGTGAGAAGGCACGTTACTGGTCCGACTGTGAGCACTGCTGTGAACTTGGATCCGGCAGTGCTCCTGAAAGGAGTGTTGCTTGATGTTCTATTTGCTGAGTCTGCTGACAGGTGTTCTGGAGTGTGGGTGGATCGCCTTCGGTGCGGCGCATTCACTTCCGCTCTGGCAGATCCTTTGTTATCCGCTTGCCTACCATTTAGGCAACCTTTTCCCAAAGCCGTTCTCACTCAGCCGCAGCACACTGCGGATCATGTGTTTTCTGTCCGCCATGGCAGAGTTCCTCATGTTTGCAGTGCAGTTTTCGGAAAAGGCTGCGTTTGTGCTGACGTGCATTGCTTTGTCTCTGCTCTCGGCAGTGATCCAGTCCGTGCGCAGCGGGCTAAAGAGCGACGGTAACCGTCTGCTCAAGCGTGTGTTCCGTGTGGGTGGATTTGCCCTTGCACCACTTGCAGTGGTAGTTCCCTTAGCGATTCTGGTGCTCTCGTCCATTGTTGCTTTCCTGGCACTGCATGAGTACAAGGGTAAATCCGACATCACACGCATGACAGGACAAAACGGCTTTTCACTCGTAATGACATTTCATCAGCTTCACTACTTCTTTTACGCACATATCACTCTCGCTGCTATGAGCCTGCTGCTTTCGCATAACAGCACATTCGGCATTGTGTATGCTGCGCTTCTGTTCTGTGGAACGTGGGTGACATATATGTCCGTGGAGCCGATCATTTCCCGTTTGACAAACCGCATCCTGCCCGTGTTCTACGCCGGACACCTTGGCATCAGTATTCTGCTGTTTATGATGCACTTTGTCACATCTGTGCCGTTGTTCATCCTACTCTGGCTCGTGACCGGCTTCGGCGGAGGTGTGGTCTACACCATTTCTGCCAGAGCCAAAGTCACAGGCAGCTATCAGAAGGATTCCATGACGATTGCCGAGAATATCGGTCATACGCTGGGACTTCTGACAGCAGTTGGTGTGGCTGCGGTTTTTGGCAGTAACTCGCCGCAGATCATGCTGGTATTCGGTTCCGTCAGTGCGCTGCTCGCCGTTGCTACAATGGCGCTCATTTCCAGAAAGGAGAATCACCATGAAAATATCCACATTAAAGGCTAAGTCCATCCTCGTCAAGTCGAATCTTCCTGCATCCGACTATGTGGCAAACCCCTACAGCGGCTGTACACATCAGTGCCGCTACTGCTATGCATGTTTCATGAAACGTTTCACTGGTCATGACGAGGACTGGGGAACGTTTCTGGATGTCAAGGAATACGAGTCCGACAAGCTCCCGAAATCCCTCACCGGTAAGACAATTCTGCTTTCGTCCGTGACCGATCCCTATAACCCTTTTGAGGCGAAATACCACAAGAGCCGGGAAGTTCTCGAACGGCTGCGAGGAACTGACGCACATATCGAGATCCTGAGCAAGTCAGATCTCATGATACGGGATCTTGATCTGCTCCGGCAGATTCCGGACTTGTCCGTGGGCATTTCACTGAATACTCTTGATGACGGATTCCGGAAGGATATGGAACCAGGGGCTCCCTCTGTGCAGCGTCGTCTGAAGGCACTTGAAACGCTTCACAATGTGGGGATCACGACATATCTGTTCGTTTCGCCAATCTTCCCGTATATTACGGATATTCGGGCTCTTATCGAAGCAGTTAACGGTCATGTCGACCAAATCTGTTTCGAGAACCTGAATTTGCGTGGCGCAGCGAAGGGAGAAATTCTGGATTATATTGCGGAGAAGTATCCGCAGCATCTTGACGGCTACAAGGCAATCTATCGAAATGGTGACTTGTCCTACTGGGAGCAGCTCGAAGCAGAAATCAAGACACTGTCCAAGGACTATGCCGTACCGTTCGTCAACTACTTCTACCATGCCAAGATCAGAAAGGGAGGAAAGAATCATGATTGAATTCATGGGAAAGCAGCTCGAAAACCCGCTGATCGCATCATCCTGCATCGCAACTGAAAGCGTTTCCAATGTGCTGCGGCTTGCTGAAAACGGTGTTCATGGCGCGATCCTGAAATCATGCGCCGACTATGAGCGTGGTAGGGTTTCCGGCAAACGAGAATTTGCCGTCGATAAGGAACTTGGGTACACCTACGCTTCTGCACCCTTCGAGTCTGAGATATTGACATTGGATGAGTGTCTGGAAATGCTTCAGACGCTCCGTCCACAGACGGAAATGCTCCTGATCCCAAGCTTCACCGCAGCATGCCTTGCTCCGAATGACTGGATCCCTGCCAACAGCTTGAAGCAGCAGGTGCGGACGGCATCCAGCTTGATTTCTTCTATATGGGCAATCTTATCGGAACGGATGGACTGAGCGGACGTATCGTGTCGCTTTTGCGAGAACTGAACACTGCACTGCGTATTCCCGTCATGCCGAAGCTGAACATCAACCTGCCGAAGGATTACATCATGCCGCTGCTCGTGGAGGGTGGTGTGAAGTATGTATCACTGCTGGATTCTGTACGCTCACCGTATCTCCGGAAGACGGATGGCATATATCACATAAGCGACCGCCTTGATGCCGAGACGACCTCCTGCTTCGGTCACTGGCAGCTCCCGCTGACGCTCGGTTACACCTATACGGCTGCAAAGTACGGTCTGATGGTCTGTGCGGGCGGTGGTATTACCTGTGCGGATGATGTGCAGAAGCTCCTTGTGGCAGGGGCTGTCACGGTGCAGTCAGCGACGTTTTTGACGAAATATCCGAATAGAGGGAGCAAGCTATTTGACGAATAGCCACACGGTTGTAAACACCATGTGGCTATTGCTGATTAAATGAGTTACGCTTTGAATCTAATCCAGCATATCATCATTTTCTATACTGTTTTCTGCTGTGATTCTGTCTTGAATCTGATCAAATATGGTTTGACACAAATATTGAAACAATTCTTCCGAATTTTGACATGATCCTCCCAATAAATATTTTTTCATTTCGTTTACGGCACAGCACATTATTTCATTTTCAGAATCAGAATCGTTTTTTTGTTGTAAGTTTGTAATTTTTTTCAATTCATTTTCAGCTTTTGTCCAATCACTCCATAAAAAAGTGTATCTCATCTTATTTTTGATGATTCTTAATAATCTTTCATCAAAAGACCTAATATACATTTTGACATGATAGCCGTTTTTATCGACATATTCTCCTGTTCTGAATATTTCAGATATGCTCTCATATATTGATTGCAATGACGGATCGTGTTCCGCTATTTTTTTTACATAATCTTTATAAAGCTTATTGCTGTCATTGACGAGTTTATCAACAAGCCTTTTCCATTGTTTGTTATCTGCATTAAGCCAAAATTCCTTCCAATCAGAAAAAGTAAATGTTATGTCATCAAGGAAAAAATAGTTTTTTAGAGTTTTGTACGCCCTGTCTCGGGTTTCATAATCATCAGAATGCAGAATTGCTCCTCTTGAATTAAGAACAAAACAAATATGAGAATTGTATTTAAAGTCATTGTGTATCACTATTGATTGATTTGTATAACTTCGTAAAAAAAACATACCATAATCATGATATAGAACATACAGAGCAGATATATATTGATCAAATGCTTCAGCATATGTGGAAGGGATTTTATTGATGAATTCTGCAGGTTCACCAAGGAATGAGAATGATTTATTATTTTTGATGAGTCTGTTGTTTAATTCTTGAGCTTTTCCAGGCTGGAGGAATAATGGGATAGGAATATTGCTTGACAATAATTACACCTCCTCCTTGCTTTTGTTGTCTTGAATCTGAGGACCACCTAGATTAAACCAAATCAAGAAATCTCGGTCATTATTTAAGTTGTTCCTTTTAAGCTCTCTGTAATTTTGGATATTTTCAGGAACATATATATTCTTCTGTCCTACAATGCTAGTTTTTTTAGACTTTTCACCATTTATAACTTCATAATCAACGCTAGCTTTGAGTTTGTTGTGATTGTGATAGTCTTCACTAAAAGAAAATCTGAATTTTCTTGGAGTACCGACATCTGTGCAAAGGCATATCAGTCTGTTTGGTGATTCAGCCGAATATCTATTCTGGGTCCATTTCTTTTTTTCAAATACAAATCTATAAATATTCTGTATAAATTCAGCTGAGCGAGGGATAACATAATTGTCGCTCATTTTCGTTGAAATACAATTACATATTTTATTAAGCTCAAACCATTGAGCGTCACTTAGTGCAGGAGTCTGTCCATGCTCAAGTAAAAGATTATTGGTATAGGACATCCATTTTGACTTCAGATATAACACAAGACAGCGGAAAGACATATCTTCCAGCGCCTTGTATTCACTTTCTATGATTGTTATGATTTCTTTAGAAGAACTGTGCAGTTCCTTTTTTATTTCCGCAAATATTTCAGTCGCATCCCGTTTTTCTCCAACCTCATCACTCAGTTCTATTTCGACTTTCTGATAGAATTCTTCAGCAGCGTTTTCATTCAAAAAGAATATTCGGCTTGAAATGACAGAACCATTTGTATTACAAAACAAATTATAATACCTTTCCCTAAACATAAAATAGACTTTAACTAGCACTTGCTTAGCAATACAGTAGATATAAGAATCATTATTAGAATTACTGAATATTTCTTTGAGATCAGATTCTTGTTCTGAGTTAATGAACTTATATATTTTATTGATATTTGAGATTACGTTGACGTAGTCCTCATTATCATCAATTAAATTTGATTCGTTATAAAATAACAAGTCAATATATTCAAGTGTATCTGGAATTAGATGTTTCTGATTTGTTATGTCATTTAATACATAGTTGAGCCATATATCAAGAAGTTGAGCCATTGATATGCTATTATTGCTAAGCTTTGAGTTCATTCCATTTTCAACAGCTAATTTAAAGTAGTATTCAAAATCATCGAAAATAACCTCGATATTTTCAGTATCATCTAATATTTTGATTTGTTGTAGCAAGTTGCGGCACATTTCTCCATAAAGTCTTGAACGAGTAGGCTTGATATCGCAAGAATTAACAGCTACTTCCATTACTTTAAAAGCACCCTGAAGATAATCCAAATCATTTTCTGGATGATTCTGTTCAACATGTTCTCTTGTAAAATGACCAGCAACAAGCATTGCTTCAGCATTGCTTGTTGCGTACATCTGAAGCTTGTCAACAATTTCAGACCAATATTCTGAATACTCGCTGTAGTGTCCGCGAACGATAATCTTTTCTTCACCATATTTGCCATATGAATTAGATCCAAATGAACGAATAAGAGCAAGAACCGCTTGAGCCTCTTCGTACTTTTCCCAATTGCAACACTCTATAAGCCGGGTAACTACCATCACTTCTTCTTTCTTTCTGTCTGAGCCGTAATTGTTTTCTAGATAAGCAATAGCCTCGCTGGGATGTCTGAATGAAACAAGTATGTTGCCAGTAGATGTGTTGGCATCATATTCAACCATACTGTCACTCCGAAGTATTTTGTTGAGTTTCTGATGATTACCTTTATACTCAGTTTCTTTCAGTATAGTTCTAAGCAGTACAGATAAAGGAAGGCGTACCGTCTTATTGAACTGTCCTGCAACAGCAAGAATAAGATTCATATCGCGAATTGAATTTATAAACTGTGTATTTTTTTTCTGTTTTTCATCATTTGCTTTTATAAATTGGGACTGAATCTTTGCACCTATACCTAGTCCAAATATCGTTTTAGTTACATCAGTAAAATCATCAGCATTTTTATTCTTAAAAATTCTGAACAGGTTGTTGGATGTATCCTCAGAAAGAACAGCTTCCTTGGAAAGTGCCGCTTTCATAGAATTTCTGATTTGATCCCATTCAGGAGAATACTTGAACTTTGCAAAATTGATAATTTGTTCAAATAAATAGGTATCTTTTGAAGGTGAACCCATAGTTACCCAGTCGGCATCGATGGTTTTCAACAATCTTTCAAACGGTATTTTAGATTTTCCATCAAGCTTAGAATCCAGCGGCTTTAATTCTTTAAAGGCAACTCCCTGAACAACAGATGCAGTGCTGTTTATTGACTCAAAAGAATAAATACTTCCTATAATGATCGCATTGCATTCATTCAGTTTATTATATAGACGGAGATAGTCTTCTTTTTTATTCATGCTATTGTAATTATCCCAAACAATTATAACATTCCTGATTCGGTCGCCTCTAACAGTAGTTTTGTTGTTTATACTGTTTTTAATAAACTCATACAAAATATCCTGCCATTCATTATCTTTATATGAAGGATCACCGCTTATATAGAATACAATATTTTTTTCTTCTTTCTTTTTTTTGAAACCATGTTTTACAGCGTACCATGCGAACCAACTTAGCGAGGTGGTTTTTCCACTGTTGGAATTCCCTTTGAGAAGTATTATTTCACGTCTATTGTTATATGCTCCTAATTGTTTGGTGACAGCATCAATCAGCCCTTCTTCGACATGACGTTCAACATGGAATGACATCTTTTCACCTTTATATGATATATCAAAATATCGCCAATCCTTTTTGTCACGCTGCTGTAAAAATTCTGCAAAATAGCGTTCTTTATTATCATCTGTCAATATTAGCTGACTCAGTATTTCATCTCTCATCAAAGTGACATTGATCCTATTTAACTGGCTGCATTCTTTTCTAGGGATCCACAATGAATCAGCATTGCCAAGGCTGATTCGAACCTCGTTTTCATGCTCATCATTTTCTTCGTCATTTTCTGTAATCAATCCACTTTCGATGATTGTATCCATTAGATTGCTATCGTACAAAATAATCTTGCCTTCATTGATGTAATCCTGTAGTAGCAACAAGTCTTCATTATCATGACAAACCTTTTCTAGTTTTGAGTTATTTAATCCAAAGATGTGAATGCAACCATATGGGAAATTGTCACCCATATTATCTGCAAGTCTTCCGATATCAAACCAGTCATCTTCAGCGATACCGTCAACTACTAAGCAGCCATCATAGCTGGATAGCATATAATCATATATCATATTAAGAAGGTTAGTCTTTCTTTTTAACTTTCTAAGACGTTTATCATCAGGAACAGACCTTTCATCAGAATAAAGCGAAATATAATACGGTTGCTTTTTACTGAATTTATAAAAAGACACATTATCAAGAATTTCAGCTTGTGTCTCGATATTTAAACTAAAATTCTGACCCACGCCATTTTTTATCCACTCATTGTTAATTGATGAAGAAAGAATAATATTCCATCCAAGTGAGAAAAGCGTTCTGAGCCACGGCTTATAATCAGTTCTTTCTGCGGCATGAATCATGGCATTTTTTAATGTTTCAAATGATGGATTATATAACTTCCACAAATCATTTAAACTAGGCTTTTCACCTGATATGCCAAGTTCATCAAGCACCATTTTATAGTAATCATCATCAATTTTAAAGTACTCCTGCCCTAATAACAAAGCTGCTTTTCCAGTCTGAATATCCGAGAACAGTTCAAGTATTTGTTTAGTATTTATAGGCATAATAATACCCCCATTAACAAATATATTATCGTGTTTACCCTCAAAGCAAACTACACAATCCCATATTATTATATCATTTTCCAAAATGATTGTCAATAGAAGAATGTACTAGTATTCTATAAAAGAGACTTGCTCTTATTCAGATTATTCATCCTCATCACTGCACTCGTCAAGTCCGTGAAGTAGCTGAATGTATACGCACTCTGCTCGGTCTCGCTCCTCACCGTCCGTAGACATCATGAGTTCAAGGAAATACGCCTTTGCCTGTTCATAGTCCGTCCAGACCTCACGTTTTCCGTTGCAGACGGTAGTGACCTTGCGTGATCTCGGCATTGCCAATTCAGGTGTTTTCAACATAGCTGTGTACCTCCAAATCATTATTGTAGATACAGTATATACCATAATAGCACCAAAGTCCAGCATATCGGAATAATTGTAACCATTATTGTGAAAGGCGCAGCAATTTCAAAAGCCAGTCTGGTACATTGCGCACATATCGTATTTCATCGCCGTCGGGAATTATCCTGACGGCGATTTTTATATTCTGCTCAATGCTTTAGCTGAGCCACCTTTGTTTGTAGAAACATCAGCGGATGCCAGAGCTTATCGCCAAGCTCCTTGATCTCCTCAATATCTTCCTTGTAAACCTTGTTAGTGACATTTGCACGGTGGGCGATTTGGTTGATATTGTTGGCAACGTTTTTTGCGATACGGGTGAGTTCTTTCAGCTCGTTTTCGTTGACCTGAGCTATGTATCCCTCAAAGATCATTGCTCTTACAAGTGTACTGAGACTGCTCATGCCACTGTTCTCAAACTTCTTCTTGATAGCTGTCATTTCTTCGGGGCTGACACGGACTTTCAGGTACAATGTACGCTTCTTTTCATCTTTCATTTCTCTTGTTCTCCTTTTTATTTTTATCAATTCGGGGTCGTAGGGGCAGCGCCCTCTGCCAAGCCTTGCTACTCTAGTTTCGCCCCTGTGGGGCGAATGTCATTTCCGAGCCTTTCGGCTCGGTCTTTTTTCTCGATTCCGAGAATTGGAGCTGTGCGACTTTCTCTATATCGTCGCTCCCCATTATCAATATAGCGCACTTTCCCGATCACGTCAATAATAGATTTCAGATTTTTTATTATCGCTCAAAATCGATTCGTCAAAATAACCGGATAGCATAAACTGCGAAATAGCGTACTTTCAGTTTTTTTAATCTCAAAATTCTCCCGGACATTTGTTGACAAACTATGAACAAAAGTTTGTGCGCAATGCGGCTTGTATTTCAAATGTAGAGCGCGCTATAATTGGATCATGGCAGGTGAGCTTCGGTCACTCGGCTCTTCCTGCTGAGAACAAATATGAAGGATCGTGATTTTTATATGGGCATCTATACAGAGAAAAAGGCTATGATGGCAGATGTTGAAGCCGGAAAGGTCGGAATTGTTATCACTAAGGATTTGAGCCGCCTTGGTCGTGATTATCTGAAAACTGGCGAGTACATCGAGATTATTTTTCCCGATTATGATGTTCGCTACATTGCAATCAATGACGGAGTTGATACTTTAAAAAGCGAGAACGAGCTGATGGCGTTCAAGAACATTTTTAATGACTGGTACGCCCGTGATACGAGTAAGAAGATCAGAGCCGTTTTCAAGGCTAAGGGACAGTCGGGCAAGCATCTTTCCAGTCCGATCTACGGCTACAAGCATTCAGAAACGGATAAGAACCTGTGGGTGATTGACGATGAGACTGCCGAAGTAGTTCGTAAGATTTTTCGTCTTTGTATTGACGGCTACGGTCCGGCACAGATTGCCCGTATTCTCACGGAGGAGGGTATACCGACTCCTACGGCTTACGCATTATCGCAGGGCAGGGATAACGGTCACAAGAATGCTAAGCTTGATCGCTGGGGCAGTGAAACTATTTCAGGAATACTTGAGAAACCAGAATATTGCGGACACACGGTCAACTTTCGCACTCATGTAAAATCCTACAAAAACAAGAAGCGTGTGAATAATCCGAAAGAGGATTGGTTGATATTTGAGAATACCCATGAACCTATTATCACACAACAGGAGTTTGATCTGGTGCAGGAGCTTCGCAAGAACAAGCGCAGACCGACTAAACACGAAGAAGTCAATCCGTTTTCGGGTATGGTTTACTGTGCTGACTGCGGAAAGAAAATGTATCTGTGCCGTGCAACAAGTCTGACCGCCGATCAGGAGCATTTGAAGTGTTCAACATACTCCTTAGATAAGGATGCTTGCTCAGCTCACTTCATCAGGACGATTGTGCTGAAAGAGATCGTGCTGAGTGAGCTTAATAAACTGCTCGTGAATGTCAGGGAGAGCGAGGAAGAATTTGTGCAGGCAGCTATGGATAATTCCATTCAGAAGCAGTCCTCGGAGCTTGCCAAGTCCAGGAAGAAGCTGAGAGATGCAGAGAAGCGCATCGCAGAACTGGACAGACTGTTCATAAGGCTTTATGAGGATAACGTATCGGGCAAGATTTTCGATGAGCGATTTTCCATAATGTCGGCAGGATATGAGGACGAGCAGAAGAAACTGAGAGCAACCGCAGCAGAGCTTGCTGACTTCATCGAAACGGCAGTGCAGAAGTCAGCCGATGTGAACGCCTTCATTCAGGTGGTGCAGAAGTACGAAAATATAACGGAACTTACACCAGAGATCATGCACGAACTGATTGAGAAAATCGTTGTCCACGCTCCCGACAAGAGCAGTGGGCATCGTACACAGCAGATCAAGATTTACTATCGTTTCAACGTTGCCGTAGCGACTGCTGTCGCTGACAGTATGAAGTACGACAAAAAGAGAAAGGCGCTGTAAAAAAACGCGCAATAAAAAAAGACTGCAACCACCCTTAAAAGG
>OJNI01002089.1_pt1 | contig 10723 bp, 10 predicted proteins | sample 1597441 | NCBI WGS metagenome assembly OJNI01 (sample SAMEA2452131, study PRJEB22498) | human gut metagenome | reverse complement strand
AGACAGACAGACAGACAGACAGACAGACAGACAGACAGACAGACAGACAGACAGAATAACTATGTTTCTTTAACAACTGTTAAATATTGTATATCAAAGGCGCAGTATGCCCGATAAGTTCGGGTGTGCTGTGCCTTTTTTGTGCTCTTTTGAGCAATATATGAAAAATGGAGGAAAACACATGAAGAAAATCAAATCAATACTTGCGTTCGCACTTGCACTGAGTATGTGCGCTTCAATGGCAGCTTGCGGAAGTTCTGATGACGACAGCGATGATAAGTCAGACAATAAGACAACATCTTCCGCTGCGGCAAAAGCTGACGATGAGTCAAAGGCTTCTGATGAAACATCTTCAAGCGATGAGTCCACGGCAGAAGATTCCGCAGCAGAAGAGCCTGAGGATTCAAGCAAAGCAGAGCAGGAGGACGACGACGCTTCAAAGTATGGCTATTATGAGGACTTAGCAGCTGAGTATGAGGCTAATGGATTTAGTCAGGCTGAAGTTACGTACGGAACATTCATGACCTGGGATAATAACGCCTCTTCTTCTCATGATATGGAAAGAGTCTACTATAAAAACGGAAAGCTGTATTTTGGATTGATCAAAGACGATATAAGCTATATCATGTGTTATGATATAAACACTAAAAAAACTACAGAACGTCAGGTCGATTTTTATTTTTCGGATATAGATGTAGCTTACGGAAAAATCTTGCATGATGATTCTAACAGAAATTGCACAGTCGTTGATTTGGAAGATGACAGCAAGAGCTATACTTGTGAGATATCACAGTCTTATGACCCTAGTCTCATCTCGTCAGGTGCATTAGTGGGTTATTACGATACGGATAATGTTTTGTACTATTATTCACCTGAGACAGGCGAGGTAACTTACCCCGGATTGACGATCAAGGATTCACACGGACTTGAACAGAAAGTTTCTGCTGATCTGGTGGCTTCATACGGCAATAAGCTATATTTCAAAGTAAACGGCAATGGTGAAGGAGATAAGCTCTACTGCTTTGATCTTGACAGTAAGCAATGGGGCGATGAGCCTGTATTGTCGAGCACAGATTCAAGTATTACAGTGACCGGCGTTATAGGCAAATATATGTTCCTTTCCTATAGCGGATATAATTTGCAGCAGGATAAGCTCTATAACATGGAGACCGATGAAGTAGTCGGAACTTTCTCTTATCCGGAAGATTATTACCCGGAATATTTTGGCGGTGATTCGCATATTTATGCAGATCATGAATCGGGTACTTCTGATGATATAGAACGCTTTATAAAGTTCAAGCTTCCTATCGACGGCAGTCCTGTAGATGAAGATACGGCTGTCAAGCTTTATTCGTCGGATACCCGTGCAAGTATATTCCCTGTTAATGAGAATTATTATCTGTTCATAGATAGTGCGGGCGTATTCCTGCGTTCTTATGATAAAGGACCTGACGGTGAAGAAATAGTTTGTGTATTCGATAATTAATTTATGGAGGAAAATAATATGAAGAAAATCAAATCAATACTTGCATTCGCACTTGCACTGGGTATGTGCACTTCAATGGCAGCCTGTGGAAGTAACAGCAATGACGAAAGCAGCAAGACAGAAACATCTTCTGCTACAACAGAGGCAACAACAGAAGAAAGCACAGAAGACACATCTGAAGGATCGGCAGAAACTACTACGACAATCGCTGCTGAAAGTGCTGACAACAATGATGCAGATAACGCATCTGAATCATCTGCGCAGACTGACGCTGCTATGGGCAGCGACATGACAATCACTGACGTAGACAGTTTCTTTGCAAGCTTCAATGGCAAGACATTGGACGACGCAAAGGCCTATATTGAAAGTGCGTTCCAGGTCGGCGAATGTGAAGAGTCCATCAATGCATACACAACACGTGATGCGGACGGAAATTCTATGCAGGTTGACACGTATACATGGTATTTTTCATCAGAAGAAACCATTGAAGGCGTAGCATTCGATTGTGTGACAGTGAGCATGGCCGGTGACACACTCTACAACGTTTCATTTAATAAAAACGAGAGTGATAATGAAACATATTCTCTCCTGGACAAAAAGATTGGAACATACGGATATGATACAGCCCCAGATATCAGTGGTCGCTATATTGCAGATTGCGGCGATATCGATATCACTTTGGTGCCTGGAACCAATGCACTCATAATTGGTCACAATTACCAATAACAACAAGAAAACAGCGAATACCCCCTATCTCTGAGAGCTCAGAGATAGGCGGAAAACCTTACTATTGCTTCCTCATATCAAACGCTTACAGGAGCCGATAAAGAGGGAGATATCCAATATAGCGTAGATTTCAGAAAATTGGGAGAGTAACTTTGAGCATATCGAGCGTTGAATGATACTTTTGATAAACAGACGGAGACTGTTAAGCAGTTTTCGTCTGTTTTTTTGTGCCCACGAAGTCGAATACGTCCAACTAACTATTGATATATGCTTTTTATCGTTGCAAAAAATCACGCATTGTGTTATAATAAAATAGTATCGCTATGACTATTCATGCATTGGAACATATTAGGAGAATTTGACTTGATGAACAGTTTTTATATCGGAAACGTTGAAATAGAAAAGACCGCCGCATTAGCACCCATGGCGTCGGTGGCAGATAAATCATATCGCCTTATGTGCAAAGAGTATGGTGCGTCATATCTTGTAAGCGAAATGATATCCTCGAAGGGTCTGTGCTTTGGTGACAAAAAGACCGCACGTCTTTGCGAGATTGAGAAAGAGGAACGCCCCTATGCTTTGCAGCTTTTCGGGGAAGACCCTTATTATATGGGAAAAGCGGCTTATAAGCTCAACGAATATTCCCCTGATATCATTGATATAAACATGGGCTGCCCTGTGCCTAAGATAGTAGGCAACGGCAGCGGCTCTGCACTTATGAGGCTTCCTGACACTGCGGCAGAGATATGCAGAGAGGTGGTAAAAAACGCAAACTGCCCTGTTACAGTGAAATTTCGTGCAGGCTGGGACGAAAACAGCATAAATGCAGTGGAGTTCGCAAAGCTCATGGAGCAGGCAGGTGCAAATGCGGTGACTTGTCACGGCAGGACGAGAACGCAGTTTTATTCAGGCAAAGCCGATTGGGATATAATAAAGCAGGTAAAAGAGGCTGTGAAGATACCCGTTATAGGCAACGGCGACGTTGTTGACGGAGAAAGCGCAAAGGCAATGTATGAGCAGACCGGCTGTGACCTTGTGATGATAGGCAGAGGAAGCTACGGCAGACCATGGGTTTTCCGTGACGTGAAGCATTATCTTGAAACAGGGGAAAAGCTTCCTGAGGTGAGCATAGAAGAAAAAATGGCAGTGATGAAGAAGCACTGCGAGCTTATATGCAAATACAAGGGCGAACGTCAGGGTATGAAAGAAGCCAGAAAAAACTGCGCATGGTATGTTAAAGGGCTGAAAGGCTCTGCAAGGCTAAGAGCGCAGTGCGGTGGGCTTAATACCATTTCTGACCTTTATGAGATGATAGACCACATACTTGCAAACGAGTTAGGAGAATAAAAATGGGAATTTTATCCGTAGTAGGAACGCCTATAGGCAACCTTGGAGATATGACATACCGTGCAGTTGAGACTCTGGAAAAGGCTGATTTTATCTGTGCCGAGGACACAAGAGTTACCGCAAAGCTTCTCAATTATTTTGACATAAAAACGCCACTTGTGAGCTATCACGAACACAATGCGAAGCAGGTGGGCGAGAGCATTTTGAACAGGATAATGGCAGGCGAGAACGCCGCTATCGTAACAGACGCCGGTATGCCCTGCATTTCAGACCCTGGGGAGCTTCTTGTGAAGCTGTGTGCTGAAAACGGTGTGAAGGTGGAGGTAGTACCGGGTCCGTCAGCGGTGGTATCAGCACTTGCCATAAGCGGACTTGACACTGCAAGATTTCAGTTCGAGGGCTTTTTGTCAACCACCAAGAAGCAAAGATTAAATCATCTTGCCTCGGTAAAAAACTGCACGAACACTCTTATTTTCTATGAAGCGCCCCACAAGCTCATCTATACTTTGAAGGATATGCTGGAATATTTCGGCGACAGAAGAATATCTCTCTGCAGAGAGCTTACAAAGATACACGAAGAAGTTTTCCGCACCACCCTTGCGCAGGCTGTGGAGTATTATGAAGCCAACAAGCCAAAGGGCGAATTTGTGCTTGTTATCGAGGGTGCAAAAGAGGACGAGCTTTGCCCTGCGGAGAATATAGAGGAAGCTTTGGAACAAGTAAAAGCCCTTGTGGAAAAGGGTATGCGTGGAGCTGACGCCTGCCGTGAGATAGCAAAGGCGACGGGATTTTCTAAGGGGGAGCTGTACGGACTCTTGTTTAAATGAGGAATGAGGAGTGAGGAATGAGGAATTAAGGTATCGTCTGCGGCGATGTTTATTTCTTGTTTTTTCGCATTTGTATTATATATCAATTTAGATTTTTGAGGTGATTTTATGAGCATAAAAGAATACATAGGCGGACAGTGTGCTAATCCAGAGGGATTGGGCGGATTAGCCTGTGCAAAATTCATGAATTTTTTCAATGCAGAGCACTACAGAGCGGTGAAAAAATTTGTCTGCAAGCTTGACGGTGCAAGGATATTGGATATAGGCTTTGGAAACGGTGTGACTATCAAAAAGCTTAGCAAGAACATAAACGCTAAGTTCTATGGCGTTGACATTTCTGCGGATATGGTGGAAAAAGCCAAGCGAGAAAACCGTGACGGAGTGAATACCAACAAGGTGATCTTACAGCAGGGAAAAGCTGAGGAGCTTCCTTATAACGATGATTTTTTTGACACTGTTTACACTGTGAACACCATTTATTTCTGGGAGGACACCGCAAAAGTTCTTGACGAGGTAAGGCGAGTTCTCAAAGACGGCGGCAATTTTATCTGCACATTCTATACAAAGGGCTACCTTGATAAGCTCCCGTACTGCGACACAGGTTTTGGCAAGTTCACTCCTCAGCAGGTGCGTTCAATGGCTAGAGAGCGTGGCTTCCATGATGTAAAAGTCAAAATTCTGAGCGACTGCAAAGCGTATTGCCTTGTTGGCACGAAAATAGAGGGCGAATAAGGTGGCAGATGTGACCATTGTGCCTCTTTCAGAGGAAAACGTACAGCTTTTTTCACAAACTGCGGCGAAAATTTTGCCCGAAGCTTGGAGTTTTGAAACCTACCAAAAACAGCTTTCAAACCCTGACGATATATCGTTTCTTGCCATTTGTAATGGCGAAGCCGCAGGCTTTATAAGTGTGTGGTGCGTCTGCGGAGAAGCTGAGATAAACAATATAGGCGTTTTGGAAAAGTTCCGCAGAATGGGCATTGCAAAAGCCCTTTTTGACAGCGCATACAATGCCGCAAAGGCTGAAAAATGGTATCTTGAAGTGCGGGAGTCAAACCTTGTGGCTATAAGCTTTTACGAAAAATTGGGCTTTGAGAGGGTAGGCATGAGAAAAAATTTCTACACCGCCCCCACGGAAAATGCTGTTTTAATGGCACTTCAACCCACTGAAAATGGAGAAATAAATGACATATAACGATTTTACATTTGAGTCCTTGGGCGAGGGCATTGAGATATGTATATCTGACGAACACCGCTTTGGTACTGACGCCTTTCTGCTTGCGGATTTTTCAGCAGGACGGCACAAGGATATCTGCGCAGACCTTTGCACAGGAAGCGGCATAATAGCGCTTCTTCTGCACAAATTTTACAAGCCACAGAAGATATATGCTGTTGAGATACAGGAAAAGGCTCACGAACAGCTTAAAGTATCTCTTGAGAGGTCGAAAATAGACACTATCCAGCCTGTTTTGGGCGACTTGAATGATTGGCGAAGCGAAAAAGAGCTTGACCTTATCACCTGCAATCCGCCCTACAAGATAAACAACACAGGTGCGAAGAATGACAGCGAAGCGGTTTCTATCGCACGGCATGAAATGCTCTGCACTATTGATGATGTGTGCAGATGTGCAAAGAAAAATCTGAAATTCGGTGGCAGGCTTTGCATATGCAACCGCCCTGAGCGCCTATGCGATATAATGACGGCAATGAGAGCCAGCGGTATCGAGCCGAAGCGTTTGCGGACAGTTCACAAAAACCCAGAGTGTCCCCCATGGCTCATTCTCGTTGAGGGAAAAAAGGGCGGAAAGCCTTTTGTACAGATAGAAAAGCCGTTGTATGTGCGTTCGGCTGACGGCGGAAATTCGGCTGAAATGAAGAGGATATACGGACTTCCTTGAAAAGTGAGGAGTTAGGAATGAGGAATGAGGAATTAAGGTATCGCCTGCGGCGATGATTATTTTTTCGTAGGGGCGGCCTTTGGTCGCCTGCTTGTTCCAACATTTTTTGTGATTTTATTTGTAGGGGTGAACACTGTTCGCCCGCTTGCTCCAATTTGTCTGCTTATTAAATGTATATGATATGCTTATATTTACGAAATAAAAAGAGGGTAATAAAATGAAGATTTTAGGAATAGAAAGCTCCTGCGATGAAACAGCCTGCTCTGTTGTTGAAGACGGAAAAACGGTGCTTTCAAATATAGTTGCAAGTCAGATAGACGAACACAGGCTTTATGGTGGAGTTGTGCCTGAGATAGCCTCACGCCGCCATGCGGAGAATATAACATGGGTAACAAAAGCCGCTCTTGAAGAAGCAAACTGCACAATGGACGATATTGACGCTGTCGCAGTGACCTATGCTCCGGGACTTATCGGTGCACTTCTTGTGGGAGTGAGCTTTGCAAAGGGACTTGCCATGAGTGCAGGCAAGCCTCTTGTGCCTGTTCACCATATCGCAGGACACATTGCCGCAAACTATATCTCCCACCCTGAGCTTAAACCGCCTTATCTTTGCTTGGTCGTGTCAGGAGGACATTCACATATTGTAGAGGTGCTTGATTATTCAAGATATCATGTTATAGGCAGAACAAGAGATGATGCCGCAGGCGAGTGCTTTGACAAGGTAGCGAGAACATTGGGCTTTGAATACCCGGGCGGAAAGTTTATCGACAATGCCGCAAAGTCAGGTGATCCTGATGCCTATAAGCTCCCTCACCCAAAGGTGCAGGGCAGTGAATATGACTTCTCTTTCAGCGGACTAAAAACTGCCGTTATAAACCTTGTGCATAATGCTGCACAAAAGGGCGAAACTGTCAATGTGAACGATATGGCGGCATCGTTCCAGAATACCATATCCGACATTCTTGTAGACAAAGCAATGCTTGCCGCAAAAGATCTTGGGTATACTACCATAGGGCTTGCAGGCGGCGTTTCGGCAAACTCAGGGGTAAGAGAGAAGCTGCAGAAAGCCTGTGACAAGCGTGGCTATAAGCTTTATATGCCTGAGTTCAAATACTGCGGAGATAACGGAGCAATGATAGCCTGTCAGGGATATTTTGACTATCTTGCAGGCAGACGAGCAGACGAAAGCCTTAACGGCATTGCAACGCTGTCGCTGGATAAGATTTCGGAATAATCTTATGGATAAGCCTGTAAGGAAAATCATAAGACTTGACAATTATGATTATTCAAAAAATGGACTTTATTTTATTACCATATGTACTGTCCAAAAAAACGAGTTGTTGTGTGCAACAGATGTAGGGGACGGCGCCCCCGACGTCCCGTTATGTTGCGCACACGCTGTCGGAAAGGTCTATCTTTCAAACTTTGGTAAAATTATCAGAGATAATATCCACAGAGCAAACAGTGTCTATGATGACAAAAAGATATTGCAATATGTCATAATGCCAAATCATATCCATTTTATACTGAAAATCGGTGCGGGAGTCAGCGGGACGTCGAGGGCGCCGTCCCCTACAAACGAGATAGTTCCACAGTATGTGTCAATGTTGAAAAGATTTATAAATAAGGATATTGGTTTTAATATTTTTCAGCGTTCATATTATGACCATATCATCAGAAACCAAAAAGAATATATAGCAATTTCAAAATACATACACAATAACCCTATCAAGTGGGACGTTGACGAGTATAATCCAAGAAATGAGAACAATAAAGCGGAGGTGCTTGGACTAGAATGAAACTACTAGCCATAGACGGAAACAGCATAATGAACAGGGCTTTTTACGGAATAAAGCTGCTGTCAAATTCAAAGGGACAGTTCACGAATGCCCTTACGGGGTTTATGAATATTTACCTCAAGGAGATAGGCGAGGTAAAGCCTGACTGCGTGGCAGTGGCTTTCGACCTTAAAGCCCCTACTTTCAGACACAAGGCGAATGCCGCATACAAAGCCAACCGAAAGGGTATGCCTGAGGAGCTTGCTCAGCAGATGCCTGTGATAAAAGAGCTTTTGGGCGACCTTGGTATAAAAATAGTACAGTGCGAGGGTTATGAAGCAGACGATATTCTCGGCACTCTCTCAAAAGCCGCCGCAGATTCGGACAACGAGTGCTATATCCTCACTGGTGACAGGGACAGCTTTCAGCTCGTTTCCGACCGTGTGACAGTACGTCTTGCCACCACAAAGGAAACAAAGATATATACCCCTGACAGGATAATGGAAGAATACGGTGTCACACCTCGTCAGATGATCGAGGTAAAGGCTCTTATGGGAGATACCTCTGATAACATCTCAGGCGTAAAGGGCATTGGCGAAAAGACCGCACTTTCCCTTATCAAGCAGGAGGGCGATGTCAAGACCCTTTATGAACACCTCGCAGATATCAAGCTTACCCCGTCTGTGCGCACAAAGCTTGAAAATGGTCATCAGGACGCTATAGACAGCCGCTTCCTTGCGGAAATATGTCTTGAAGCCCCTGTTGATAAAGCTACAGAGTTTTATAAGCTGGGCGAGGTTGATACCGAGAAAACAAAGGCTCTCCTTGCCGACCTTGAAATGATGCGCCTTATAGACAGATTGGGTCTTAGCGGAAAAGCTGTGGAAAGCGCTGACAGCGCAGTGCAGGAAAGCAAGCTCAAACTTTCCGACCTGCCTAAGTTTGAGGTCAAGTCACTTGATGAGAGCGTTATATCTGTTCTCGGCAAGGACAAAACAGCGTATTTTATCTTTGCCGACAATAAACTTTCTATCCTCTGTAACGATGTTATCTACACCACCGAGGACAATGCAATTATAACAGCTTTCATGGGAACAGCCTGCGAAAAAATAACCTTTGAGGGCAAAACTGCCCATAAGTTTGCGTTCTCAAATGGCACTCACCTTGAAAACCTAACTTTCTGCTGTGACCTTGCAGGATATCTTCTCAATTCACAGTCAAGCGAGTATACAGCGGAAAATCTTTGTCTTTCATATAAGTGCCTTTACCGCTCTGATATGGGTGAATATGCAGACCTCTCAAGTCTGCCTGCTCTTAGTGGAAATCTGAAAAAACAGCTTGAAATGACAGAAATGACAAAGCTATTCGACGATATCGAAATGCCACTTTGCGAAGTGCTTGCTTCAATGGAGTTTTACGGTGTAAAGGCTGACGCAGAGGGCATAAAGGCTTTCGGTGAGGACTTGAAAATAAAGATAGACGAGCTTACTTCGCAGATATATATGTATGCAGGCAAGGAGTTCAATATAGCTTCCACAAAACAGCTTGGGGAGGTGCTTTTCGAGGACTTAGGCCTGCCTGCAAAGAAGAAAACAAAGTCGGGCTATTCCACCAATGCGGACGTTCTTGAAAGCCTTATGGACAAGCACCCTATCGTGCCTCTTATCGTTGAGTATCGCACACTCACAAAGCTCAATTCCACCTATGTTGACGGACTTTTGAAGCTTATCCACCCTGACGGCAGAGTCCATTCTGTTTTCAAGCAGACCGAAACAAGAACAGGAAGGATATCCTCCACCGAGCCTAATATGCAAAATATCCCCGTAAGAAAAGAGATAGGCAGGAATATGCGTAAATTCTTTGTTGCAGAGGACGGCTATACTCTTCTTGACGCTGACTACAGCCAGATCGAGCTTAGAGTGCTTGCTTCCGTGTGCGGTGACAAAAATATGCAGGAAGCTTTCTCAGAGGGCAGGGATATCCATACCTCAACGGCGGCACAGGTCTTTGATATCCCCGAGGATTTTGTCACCCCTGAAATGAGAAGTGCGGCAAAGGCTGTAAACTTTGGTATCATTTACGGCATAGGAGCATTTTCTTTGTCGAAAGATATCGGCGTGACCGTTGCGGAAGCAAAAAGATACATCAAGAATTATCTTGACAACTTCCCGAAAGTATCTGAATTTATGGATAAGACAGTTGATGACGGCATAAAAAACGGCTATGTCACCACCCTTTTCGGCAGAAGAAGATATATCCCTGAGCTTTCTGCTTCAAACAAGGTCTTGCAGGCTTTTGGAAAGAGGGCGGCAATGAACGCACCTATCCAAGGTGCTGCGGCTGATATCATAAAGATAGCAATGGTAAGAGTATACAAAAAGCTCAGAGAAGAAGATCTTGACGCAAGACTTATATTGCAGGTGCATGACGAGCTTATTATAGAAGCGGCTGAAAAAGACAAGGATAGAGCCGAAAAGATACTCAAAGATGAAATGGAGAACGCTGTAAAGCTTGCTGTGCCAATGACAGTGGACGTAAACAGCGGCAGAAGCTGGTACGAAGCGAAAGACTGATTTTTTTTAGTGAGGAATGAGGAGTGAGGAATTAAGGTATCGCCTGCGGCGATGATTATTTCCCGTAGGGGCGACCTTTGGTCGCCCG
>OJNI01002084.1_pt1 | contig 10750 bp, 10 predicted proteins | sample 1597441 | NCBI WGS metagenome assembly OJNI01 (sample SAMEA2452131, study PRJEB22498) | human gut metagenome | reverse complement strand
TTCAAACCTTTTAGGATTCAAAGGCCTTTTTATCCTCATTTGCAAAATCTGTGTTCTTCTCTGCTCAATCGTCTGATCTGGAAGCGGCGTTATTCCGTATTCTTTTTCCCAAATAGGGAGCCCCCATGTAGCACGATCAACAAATATCTGATCAAATATATCTTCACATATTGTTTTTACGTCATCTATCTCAAGTCCGATCACTTGGAACAGCCAAAGTCCGATTCTTGATTTCCCATAAATCGGCGATACATAGTCAATCATTTGTTTTGCACTTTCACTCGTCAGGATTTGCTCCATAAGGTCTGTTTTATACCACATAGTATTATCCCTCCGTTATTGTTACTGTTCCTAAAACCGGCATTTGTCCAGATTCAAGGTCTACATTTTTTGACACTCCATTGATTTGTACACTGTCATAATCATAGATACCTGATACAGCTCCAAGGATACTGTTGATCGCTGATATTCTAACCGCACTATCATTCGATGAAACATTTAACAAATATGACTGAAGTGCAGCTTTCAAATCATTCTGCACATCGCCAATTTCTGCTTCTCTCAAATAAACCACAGCTGATATGTTAACTACTACTGTTTCAGGAGCCGTTATCTCTAATACAGCATTGGGCGGTGCTAAACGATCTGATTCACTATCTGGACGCATAATATAATCATACACAGCATCTTGAATCTGCTTCGATGCTGGTACTCCGTTCTGATCCATTAAGATGATCTTGATTATTCCAGAGTCATCTTTTGCTGGTATCACAGTAACTGCACCAACACCGGGAACTGACAATGCCCATCGTTTATAGTCTGCAACATTTCCAACATAGGAAATGTCATGGCTTCGATCATACTCAACAATTCGTTCTCTTAAAGTATCATCGTCCTCTTCATCCAAACCGCCTGTAACAGCTTCCTCATTTGTAACAGAGATTATTTCATCGAGCAGTTCTCCTGTCTCATCTCCAGTATGTAATACGATCGTATTTACTCCAACATTGCTTGCAGATCCTCCTTCTGCTGCCTCAATTGGAATCTTTGCATTTCCAAGAGAATCGACCGTAACTTCCTCTGTTGTTACAAAATCTATCGTATTTCCTTCGTCATCTGCTTCTGTAGAAAAACCATATCCTAAAGGAATAACAAGACCGGCTTTTGCTGTAACAGTCACATATCCTGTTGCATTTACCGATTCTCTTCGTACAAGACCTCTTCCATCAGCGTGGTAATCCAATAGGTAAGATTCTTCACAGGTTACCGGCGAAAGACTTTTCAATACTTCCACAAGCACATATTCTTTTAGCTCTGCTATCTCAATCGCTGTCGGACGTGTAAAATCCCAAGGAAAACCGCCTTCGGATTTATCAATATCTTCTGGAAGATTGCTAAGCATCTTTTCATGGATTTCCTCTTCACTCGAATTATTCAAGAAATCTGGCAATTCTAGTTCTTCTGCTTCCAATGCCATTTTTAGACCACCCCACTTTCAAATTGTGTCTGTATTTCTATATCTCCATCAATGCCCTGCACCTGTACTGTTACAAGACAATGTTCTGCTTCCCATTGAAACATAATATTCCCAACGTACAAAGTTCTTTCGGACGGATCAGCCATCAATGCTTCTTCGATTTCTCTTTGTAAAATGCTTTCTGCCTCTTCACGGCTATCCGCTTGCAAGGCACTTTCATAGTCAATCCCAATGTCGGTGGAATATCCTTCATGAGCGTATCTTTGTGTCATGATCGTTTTGTAACACCATTGCACCCACGCCTCGAACCCGGATGCCTCTTTTAATTTTCCATCGTGAAGCGTAACAAAGTCTCCAGTATCAAAATCAAAAAAGATGCTGGGTTTATAACCTGCATCTTCCTCTTCTTCTGTATTTTCTTCCTCAGTTCCTTCATTCTCTTCATCTTCAAAATATTCTTCTTCATTTTCATATTCCTCTGGGAAAAGATTATCCGGCATCTTCTTCATCTCCTTCCACTTTACCGATCACAACGATTTCCTCTGCATCTGTCCAGATCAGTAATACTCGATCGCCATCACTTACTTTCGCATTAGACAACATTAAAAAATCGTCATCCGGTTCTGCACTTTCTGGATAAGAGTCAGGAAGAATCCCTCCGTCTTTCATAGTTCCAAGTTCTGCAACAACATCCGCTGCACTTTGGTTTCCTTTAGAAATCTGTTCGATCGCACGAATAAAATTTTTTCTTCCATTTCTCTGCATAGAACTCTCCTTTAGTAAAAAACAACGTCCATCGTACCAGCCACACAGTCATGTGTAATACTTTTTACTGTTTTATTTCCTTTAAGTCCAGCGGTACCACATCCAACATAAACGGTGTCTCCACGTTTTATCTTCGGATTACTGATCGCCGTTACTATATATTCATACTTGACCTTTGCACTGCTCTTCAATTTCTTTTGTGCTTGTTTCTTTATTTTTGAAAGTTTCTCCTTCTTGTCTTTATCCATGACTTCTTGGATCGTACCAAACTTCGATGTATTCTTAGATACTGATGCAAGTTTAGGGATTGACTTTTTCTTAGCTTCTCCGTAGATCTTTATCTTTGTAACGATATCATCCATTGTCTCTTTTACCTCTATGGAGATTACATTCTTTCCTTCCTCAATCTTATAAATCGTTGTATTAGTATTGGCATACTTGACAATCACTGTAGTTCCTTCAATCGTAAAAATATATCGGCTGGAAAGTTTACTTTTCGCTTTGTTCAGCACATATACTATCATATCTCCAATGTTCTTTTGCACTGGTTTGATCCTTTTGTTTTTGATTGATCCGTAACTGTATTTCAGTTTCAACTTCCATGCCGTACAGATTCTTTTTACAATTTCCTTTGTGCTGAGACCTTTTTTATAATAAAAATAATCTTGGGATTTCATCATATAAATCAAGTAATCATAGGCTGTAAATGTTACCTTTTTTTCTGTATCGGTAACCCTGTCTCGATCCCAGATCACGCCTCGAAATACTTCAAAATCTCCATGTCCAACATTCGCATATATGTATAATCGATCTGATGGCTGAATCAATGTCGCAAGTGTTACACCATTTTTCGCAGCGTTCATTACTGTTAAGCTGACCTCTTTTGCCAGCGAATCAGGATCATCAGATATTGTCAAGTCCAGTATAACTTTCAGCTTGTATAGATCATATTCTTGCCCCGATGTTGTCTTTACAACCGCTTTATACAGTGGATTTCCTAAACTCGGCATATCTTCCTATCCTCCTATCATTTTTAACAGTGTTTTATAATCAGCGACACCGGTTACTGTCAATTTATGCTTTCGTTGGTAAGTTTTTATTGCTGATACTGTCTTAGATCCACAAGTACCATCCTGTTTGACTCCTACCATTTTTTGCACAAATTTTACGACCTGTCCTTTTCTTCCGGTTCGGATCTTGATCTTTTTCATGGCTGATTTCATCGAAGATGTCAGCTTTTTATCAACTTTCAGCTTCGAGTAGCCATCTTTATTCATTGCTTTCTTTAATTCCTCAACCTTGGAATTAGAAACTGATTTACTGCTTGGAACAGGAATCACAAGCACCTGTCCTTTATAGATCGTATATTTGCTGATCTTTTTCTTTGGATGTTTCTTACGTTCCTTTTTATTCCTAGAATCAATCAGTTTCTTATTTGCATTATAAATAACCTTGTATTTTTTACTGGACCCAAGATATTTTTTTGCAAGTTTCCGTAATGTTTGTCCTTTCTTTACTTTGACCTTTTTCTTTGTGGTTTTGGTACTTCTTTTCGTTAAGGAAACACTTATTTTTTCGTAGTCGATAAATCTTACCGTGTAGTAATAATCATTCAGGCTTTTGACCGTAGAATCGTATTCTGAAACACGCATATCAACATTGATCTTCGTTCCTGTAATACAGACATTTACCACTTTCCCATACTTAGCCCAGTATTTCATCAGTGCATCTAAGGTTGCTGGATCAGTCCACTTACGAACAAATTTCATGCCTTTTCTTGCTTCTCCGGGGAAAAAACATTCCCAGCTTAGTTCTGAAAGATTTTTACCATTCGGAACACTGACCTGACCTAATTTATAGATATCATATTCTGCAAACTTACCTTCGATTGATGATTCAATTTCTTCAGGAATGATCGGAATTTGTATCTTCTGATCATTCCCTTTTGAATTTTTTCCAGTAATATATATGTCCATTTACATTACCTCCGCTGTTCTGTTACTTGCCGTTGATCCGATTGCATCTGCGATCGCCTGCATAATAGCATCTGCGATCTCTCCTTTAGAGTTTTTGATAGCATCAACTATGCCGTCATTTCCAGATGCATTGACGCTGATCGTAATACCACCAACGTTGATCACTTGCTGACTGCTACCAGACGAAGCTTTTCCAGATCCGAATGATCCTCCAACAAGTCCACCTTTGGCATGCTTTGTAACGCCTAAAATCTGTCCTGCTTGATTCCAGAGAGATAATGCACGGCTTCTATGTTTAGAAAGTGGGATAACCATTTCGTTTCCATCTTCTCCAAGCTCTGAAACGATATGTCCTCTTACCAAGCTACCTTTCGCATTATGAAAGAACTTCCCATTTTTCGGTAAGGCTGTCTGTACTTTCGGTGCGGATGATGTCTTTTTGCTTGTTTTCTTTTTACCAGATTTTGAAGAACCGCTATTACTTAGATAACTTCCACTAGTAATACTTTTGATCGCACTTGCTTGTGCAGCGGTTGTACTTGCTGCGGATGCAATCGTTAAGGCTGCGGATGCTAAAGCACCTGCAAGTGATAATGCGGAACTTCCAGCACTTTGTAAGTTGCCACCAGCTGTAAGAGACATTGAACCCATGCTTCCAAGCATTCCGGTAGTACTTGCAGACATACCACCTAAGCCAGTAACTTTATTACCAGCAGCGTCAGTTGCCCCAGAAAAGACTTTTGTACTCTTAGAACCAACGTTTGTCTGTTTTGTATTCTTTTTGTTCTCCTCATACGCTTTCTGTACTGAACTCGCCAGCTCTTTATATTTCGCCTCTTTTGGATTAACACTACTAATACTTTCCATATCCATAATAACACCTCCGTGTGTAATAAAAAAGAAACGTTTTCCCTAACTTAAAGTAAATATCGGCTATCTTTTTAAAAAAATTAACCCCTTTACTAAAATTTGTAAAACGCTTCTTTTGTCCTATTTATTTGTCTTTTAACAGCTCACCAAGTGCTGCCGGATTTACCGTATTGGCCGCCGCTGCATTTGCCTCCTGTATCTGTACAAAAAGTTCTTTGCGGTAAATCGGAACATCTTTTGGTGCGTTAATACCGATTTTCACCTGATCGCCTTTTACTTCCAAAACAGTGACTTCAATATTATCATTTAAAATAATAGATTCATTTACTTTTCTTGCTAATGCTAACATATTAACAGTCCCCCTTTTTTGCATTGAGGATGTCATATATTTTGTATTTCACCTCATAATCGTTATTCTCACAGATAATCTGGGCACCCTTTCTTGTGTCAGCATTCACAATAATCGGTGCTTTTAAATTCACTGACATCTGTTCAATCTGTTCCGGAACTGTCATTGTGACTAAAATCACAAGATTCTCTTCCGTCAGTTCTCCAATATGAGAAAGCAGCTCGTCTTCAACAACCGGATTATAATCTTCCTTTATAATCCATGGTTTTACAACCGGAAGTGCTAAAGTTGGTTCCTCAACACTCTGTAACCAGGAAATGTTGCTGTTCTCTTTTTCACAGTCATATAAAATCGTAAATTTTTTATAATCAGCAAGCCCAATCAAACCGCGTTCAAAAGTAATGATTTTTTCCTCCGGTAAATCGACTTCCCCAAAAAATTTTGTTTTTACTAACATCCCAATTCCTCCTTAATTAAATAAAGTTAAGCAGTGACTGACCGAGTATCTTCGATGTCGCATTCAAAGTCGCCTGATACAAAAGGTCTGCCTCTGAGAAATTTACATAAGCCTCTCCCAAATCTGCATCTTCATTATCGGATTTTGCTTCTTTTGTATCAATCTGCTGCTGTTCCAGTTTCGATTTTGTCATACTCATACGGTTATAACGGGAACCATGGTCAGCAAGTGCCACATTCAATTCATCTATTGCTGACTGGCAGGTCGTAATCGCAGAGCCCAGCGCTTTTCCAAGCACCGTCTTCTGAAGCTGAATCTCTGTCTCAATCTGGCTCTTTAACTCATTGAGATTGGCCAATGTTGTTTTATCATTTTCATCACAGTCATTAATCCGCTTCTCCACAGACTTCAGGTTGGCTTCCATCACATCCAAGTCATTACAAATATTTGTAATATCGGAAATCGTTCTGCCAACTGCCAGATTAATGGAATCACAGCCTTCTGTATTAACAACCAAAGTCTGACTGAAATTAATCTGGTACATCATATTCTGAGTACCTGCTGTGCGGTAATTCGATACCTCTCCGGTTGTATTATCCACTGCCGTACAGTTAAAATAATGTTCCGGACGCACATCTTTTGCAGCAAATTCTGTTTTCTTGTAATCAGCACTCAAATCTTTTCCGGCACGAATACTGTCATAAACATCGTCTCCAAATACAAGTTCACCGGTTTCCGGAACAAAATACACCTCGTCAGTTCCCGGGTGCAGATGCTCATTATACTTTGTATCTGCTGCTACACTCTTCGTAATTGCTGTAACTGTCTGTTGTGTTCCGGTCGAGTCCGTATAGGTAAGTTTTACTGTTTGGTTATCATCTAATTTATCATAAGATAAAAGTGCACGGTGCGTCGTTGCAAACTCGGATGCCTGATTGGCATAATCCGCTGCACTGCTTCCCGCATTGTAAGACGCCTCTCCATATACATACTGATATTTATTAATGGTATTAATATCAATATTCTCTGTAATCGTATAAGTAGTCCCCGTCTCCTCTTTATCAAAAAGCATCGGCACATCGGTACGAAATCCTGTAAACAGATAACGTCCGGCATAATCCGCATCGGCATTCTGCTCATAGATATATTTTGAAAACTGCTTTAACTGTGTCACAATATCCGCACGGTTTTTCTCATTATAAGTACCAGTAGCCGCCTGTGTACAGTAATCAATCATATCCGTAAGTTTTTTATTAACTGCACTCAGACAAGTTTCTGTCGCATCCATCCAGGATGTTGCATCCTTGATGTTTGTCAAATACTGATCAATTTCTGCCAAAGTTGTACGATATTTGAGGGCGCGTGCCGCAATCGTCGGATCATCCGATGGTCTCTGTATTTTTTTATGCGTATTATACTGTGTCAGATATTTATTATATGCCACCTTGTTTTTCTGCATATTCAACATGGAATTATTACGCATCATCGTATTTGTTACTCTCATGTCAGCCCTCCGTTTCCGAATTTCAAATTCATCTTTTTATACTTTATTTATCGGCATCACACACCGGTTTCATTAATCAATTTATCCAGTACTTCATTTAACACATTTAACATCTTGTACTGGTTAAACAGCATATTCTGGAACACAATCATATCCGAACCTTCTTCATCTTCATCTACGCCGGATACCGATTTACGGTTGGTATCAATGGCATACAAAAGATTACTCTGGCTCTTTTCCATCGTATCCGCTTTTTTCGCATCAACACCAAGCAGTGCAGTCAGCGACTGAATAAAGGAATCCGGTGCACCGTGGACAAACATTTCCGAGTTGTCCTTAATTTCTGTCAGTTTCTGCAAATTATCACCGTTATCATTTCCTACATTGTCATCCGGATTTGCTTTTGCCTTGCACGCAAGTAATCCCGGGTCATCCGCAACTTCCTTTGTAATTGAGAAGTTCAATGCAGTCATGTAATAGTAAGAACCGGTGTAAGTGCCGTCTGCATTTTGCTTTGCCTCCGAAGTAAAGGAAGCGTCTTTTCCGTCTACCGACTCCCGGAAAATATAGTTGTCGCCGGTTGCTTTGACCGTTGCATTAAAGAAGTCAACACCCGGATTATCATTCAAATCATACCCGCCATTCTGAACACGGTTAAATTCCTGTGCAAATGTACGGACAAATTCATTTAACTGTGCCATATAATACGGAACACCGCGGTTGTCAATCGAATCGCCAACCTGCGCAGTATAACCATTCGCCACAGCAATCTGAAGCGCTTTCGCATCAGCAGCCTTTGTTGTACCTTTCAACGTAAAGTCATAAGTAAAATTACCTGCTGCATCCACTTTTACTTCAAAATTATCATACGCATAAGTGCGGTTATTAATAGTAATCTCACCATCATGTGCCGGGATATTTAATACCTGCACATCATTGCAGTTTGTTCCGGTAACAGTAAGAACAAGTTTTCCATCGGCATTGTTCGCAATTGAGTCAACAGTGCCATGAAGATTTGTTGCATTATTTCCGTCACGAGTCTCAATACATGACTGAAGTTGTCCGCCAATTGCCGTACTATGCATATTAAAGGTACTTCCATCTGCCCAGCTGACATCATATAAACCAGTGATATCGTTAATGTTTACATAGGTGTCTTTCTGCTTAGTTACCAGTGCGTTCACTTTATAGGTGTCCACAAGTGTTCCCCCATTGATATAAACATAGAACTGATTTTCACCTACGCCGTTATCCGGTGGGATTTCTTTTGTCTCCACATCACAATACTGGGACAGCTCATCAATCAAAAGGGAGCGCTGGTCGCGAAGGTCATTCGCAATTCCGCCATACGCCTCTACTGTGTCAATCTGTTTATTCAACGCCACGATTTTTTCTGCATACGCATTAATCTGATCAACGCAGGTTTTCACCTGTGTATTTGCTTCATCCTGGATTTTTTGCAAACCGGTTGCCACATTCTGCACATAATCGGTAAATGTTTCCCCCAGTGTTACCGCCTGACGGCGAATGGTGCTGTTATTGGCATTTCCTCTAAGATTGCTTAACGCACTGAAAAAATCATCAAATGCATCGGTCAGTCTTGACTTCTCATCACTGGTTACATTTCCGCATATCTGAGCCTGTAATGCTTTCAGATAATGGGACTGTGTCTGATAGTAATTGTAAGTTGACTGCGTGCGCTGATATTTCGTATCGTAATATTCGTTTCGGTTTCTTGTGATACTTGCAACATTTACACCGAACCCCTGAACTGTTACAGAAGTTTTATTACCAACTAACGAAACCATATTTACTGTCTGTTTGGAATAGCCTTTTGTTTCAATATTTGCCACGTTATGCGCCGTTGTCTGCAATGCTGCATTGTATGCCATCATGCCGGATTTTGCTATTTCCAAAGAACCAAATGTTGATGCCATATCATCATCCTCCTAACCGTTCAATCAAATATTCTAACATCTCTGCCACTGTCGTAATGTATCTTGATGATGCATTATAACACTGCTGATATTTAATCATATTAGAGAGTTCTTCCTCGGTAGAAACTCCCATTACATTCTGTCTCTCATTGTCAATGGTATTTACTGTGATATTCTGGTTGTCAATAATACCATTCCAAACATTGCCCTGTGTACCAAGTTCAGTTACCATACCAACATAAAAATGTTTAATATCATATGTTGTCAATGAATTTGGATTTAGTGTTCCAATGGACTCGTCAAACGCCTGCGCAATGCCAAGCAGTTCATTATTTGCATAACCTTTCTTACCATCGCTCTTATCACTGTACATCGTCGGCAGTGTGGAGGAATCTCTTCCAACAGTCGGATTCAGCACAAGCTGGCTCGTCGTATACATCGTATACACATCGGACGGATCCTCTTCCTGATAGCGGTAAACAGGCACTACACTTGTCGTACCATCATCATTTACAACTGTTACATTTTCTTTGGTGTAGCGTTCCACACCACGGCGGGAAAATAATTCTGTTCCCATCGTACGGTTTTTATCATCACCAATCAGTGCCTTCTCTTCATCCAGTACTTTAATTTTTTCGGTATGTGTTCCGGTCACAACGCCATTTTCATCTTTGTCCTCAACTTCGATTGTAATCTCTTTGTTCGGGCAGAGCACATCATTGACGGTTGTTACAATCCCATGAATCAAAGTATCTAATTCACTCTGAATCGTCATCACAACGGAAGCACCGATGGTTTTGTTATAAACTTCCAAATCATCATTAAACTGATCCATAGCGCGGTTATAAGCATTCACATCCAGCACGCCGCCATTTTTGTAATCTTCTTCCTTTGGTTTTTGCGGAACATTTACATAGGTTGCCGCATAACTGCCTCGTGCCACCAAAAGTCCGCGAAGCCCGCCTACATCCGTATTATTTTCACTGAATACTCTAGGCTGTCATAGCGGTAATAATTCTCGCCGGTCTCCCAGACCGGTTTTAAAAGTTTGGAGGTGTCACTTTCGTATTTTGTTATAAGAAAATACTGGTTCACCGCATCCAAAAGATAACCGCCCTCCGAATAAATCGTGATGGTTCCATCCGGCTGCTCATTCGTCTCAAAAGTTATGTACTGACTGAGCTCATCTAAATACTCATTTCTCTTGTCACGGTAGTCATTTGCCGGCTCTCCGGTCGCCTCGTATTTCTGAATATCTCTGTTTAACTCTTTGATTTTTCCAACCAAATCATTAATCGTATCCACCTGTTTTTTTACTTCCGTGTTCAGACTTGTCTGATAGGTATTTAACTCATCCTGCAATACCTTTGCCCGCTCAATAAACTGGGATGCCATCATTACAAGCTGGTCTTTAT
>OJNI01002052.1_pt1 | contig 10893 bp, 12 predicted proteins | sample 1597441 | NCBI WGS metagenome assembly OJNI01 (sample SAMEA2452131, study PRJEB22498) | human gut metagenome | reverse complement strand
GACCGCTACGGACGAGAGATTCCCAAGCACGCTCGTGGAACCGCAAATATGGGAAAGCACACATCGTCAACACGATTGGTGATGGAAAAGACTCTCGAGCTATTCGATAGAATCGCTGATCCCAAACTGCTCACACGTCGGCTTAATATTACAGCCAATCATCTTATCGGAGAAGATGAGGTAGTTAAGGTCTCTGCTCCTCAACAGCTTACACTATTTGATGATCCGGAAGAGCTTGAACGCAAGCAAGCTGAGGAAGATGCTGCCGAGGAAAAAGAGCGTAGAATCCAAAAGGCAATGATTCAGATAAAAGACCGCTATGGCGCTAATGCGATCCTCAAGGGAACAAACTTCCAAGATGGTGCAACAGCACGCGAACGCAACGAAACCATCGGTGGTCATAAAGCATAAACAGTTCGAAAAATAAGAATTTTTGGAGGATTTGATAATGGTTCATTTGGTATATTGTGATAATTCGGGAAAGAAAGGCGAAAAAGCATTAGATAAGATTTTGGCAGGAACAAAAACAATGGTTGTGCGTGGAGCTGCAGGAAGGAAAATTCCGCATAGCAGAGTTTTTGAGGGAGAGCAGCTCTATTTTATGGAAAAAGGAAGCGCAGAAATCACAGCAACTGCTGTTGTCAAAAGTGTTCAGAATTATGTGAAACTGTCTGATGAAGAAATTGTGAAAATTCTTTCAGACAACCAAAACAAGCTGAACTTATCTGAGAAACAAAATGAGCGCTGGCACAAGAAATGTCTGTGTTTGGTAGAATTTGAAAATGTCGAGGAAATAACTCCGCTTGTTTTTGAACATCAAAACAATATGGATGATTGGTTGATAATTGAAAAGATTGAGGATGTTGTAGCGGGTACAAGTGTTCCCTACAATTATGAAAAATCGAAGTTTTAAGCGATATATTTCAAATTTTAAGTTGATCAATCAAGATTTGGTGGAGCGCCGTATTTGCAAAGGTTATTACAGCATCAGTAAGCATTGTGCTGTCCGTTAGATATAGCGCACAAAGAAATCGATAACTTCCAATAGGTCGAACAGTTAGGAAAATAAGAATTTAACAAAGGGGTGTGATTGTATGAAATCAATTAAAACAATAGCCGTTCTACTAACGCCGATTTTAGTATTTGCCATTTTGCTTATTCCTTACAGCTTGGTCAATCAGCATTTTATTGTCGATTGGCTGGGTTGCGGCTGCCCCGTGATAGATGAAGCGGGCAATATGGTTGAAAACAACTTTAATGCCAACGATTTTACTGTATTATTTTGGTTGTTTATCTCTATTTGCGTTACTGCAATTTCTGTGTTTTTATCAAAAAGAATACCGAAAGAAAAAATATGGCTTAGAGTGCTATATGTTGTCGGTATGTTGTTACTATCGCTTTTAATAACATACCAATTCTATCAAATGATGATGTGGAATTAACCAATTCCAATAGGTCGAACAGTTAGGAAAATAAGAATGTGTCGAACGCCAATCAATATTTTTCAAAAAAGGTATTGACTCTCACGCTCCGTCATAGTGTATACTTTTGTTGTGAGGTGATGAAATTGAAAATGCTAATTAAAGAATTTGCCGATTTCACGGGTGTAAGTGTGCGCACACTGCATTATTACGATGAAATAGGATTGTTGATGCCAGCCTTTGTTGACAAAACTACAGGCTATCGCTTTTACGATGAAAAATCTTTTCTTCGTATGCAAGAGATTCTCTTTTACCGTGAACTCGACTTTTCCTTAAAGAGCATTGGAGAGATTTTGTCATCCCCGAATTATGACAAAAACAAGGCGCTGAAAGAGCAAAAACACCTTCTCACACTCAAAAAAGAGCGATTAGAACGTTTAATTTCTGCTATTGACGGTGCCGTGAAAGGAGAAAATGTTATGAAAGCATTTGACAACAGCGAATTTGAAAAGCACAAGGCTGAAGCCAAAGAAAAATGGGGTAAAACGGATGCGTACAAGGAATACGCAGAACGGACTAAGGATTACTCCAAACAGAAGTGGAATGAAATTGCCGAGGGAATGGACCATATTATGGCAGAGTTTGCACTCTGCATGAAAAAGGACGAAAGTCCTAATTCCGCTAAAGCACAAAGCCTTGTAAAAATGCTGCAGAACTATATTACTGAGAATTACTATCTTTGTACTAACGAAATTTTAGCAGGTCTCGGTCAGATGTATGTAGCGGACGAACGCTTTATGAACAATATTGATAAGCACGCTGATGGTACAGCAGCGTTTATCTGTGAAGCAATAGAAGTCTATTGTCGCAAGTAAATTCCAATTTGTAGAGCAAATAAATTTCCAAAATTGATACGCAGTAAGCGAAAAAATGGAATTTGTTTGCCGCTATATTTCAAATCGTAGTCGGCATTGCAGCAATCGTTGCATACATCGTCGTTGCCGCTTCGGGAGAACCCCTTGGTATGGTAAGTGGACGATTACGCTGATACTCGCTATTGCTTTTGTGGTAATGGGAGTTATAGGCACGATTGATTATGTGAAGTCGAATAAAACTCAAAAGTGACACACAAACGCCCTCGTTCCAAAGTGGAGCGAGGGTTGTTTTATAGAAAAATGGCTCAAAAACAGTAATGTTAACACGCGTTGCTTGAAGCAACGGCGCTTTTGATGTATAATATAGTCAGTTTTTATAGGAGGTTATTCTAATGCTAAAAGAAAACATAAAAACAATCAGAAAAGCAAAAGGACTCTCCCAAGAGGAGCTTGCTATTAAATTAAACGTAGTGCGACAAACGATCTCAAAATGGGAGCAAGGATTATCGGTGCCGGACTCTGAAATGCTTGTAACGCTGTCAGAAGTGCTTGAAACACCGGTAAGTACATTGCTTGGCGAAACTATTGCTGAACAGCAGGCAGATGAACTGAAAGCAATATCCGAGAAATTGGAGGTCATCAATTTGCAGCTTGCTCAAAGAAAAATAATGAGAAGAATGGTACTTCATTGGTGCTTCATTTCGGTTTGCGCTCTTATTGTGGTAACATTTTTAGTCCTTTTCTTAATGGGTAGTCCCTATCTTAAATGGGACTATAGTAATCCGGAATGGGCTGTCGTAGGGGGGGCGTTTCATGCGTTTGAGTGGTTGTTTGTAAGAACAGCTCCGATTGCTTTTATCGGAGCTTTTGCGGGAATTATTCTGACTCGAAAAAGACAATCATAGCATTTCTTGGGTGGCTTCGCAATAAAATATCCGCCCTCGTTCCGAAACGGAGCGAGGGCGTTTCATCTATATGATTGAAATATTCATAAAAATGTGGTATAATAAAGAAACGCAACCCGAAGTTTACATAAAGAAACGCCTAATTGGTGGTATGTTTTCTCCTTGTGTGCTACAATAAAGGCAACGCAGCGTTAGAAAACATAAGGAGAAAATTTTATGACACTTGGCGAAAAGCTATCAAAACTCAGAAAAGAATACAACTATACACAAGAGCAGCTTGCCGATATTCTCGGCGTTTCCCGTCAATCAATCAGCAAATGGGAGTCGGAAGTTTCCAATATTTAAGGAAGCAGTGCTGAATCAATCCGTGTAATACATTGCTTCCATTAACAAACTAAGTTGATTTAACCTAGCTTTTTTGTTAAAGAAAAACATCTTATCAACAAAAAGATATTGACAAGCAAGGAAAACTATGGTATAATATAAACAAAGAAATACAAAGGAGGTTGATAGTTATGGATTTCAAGATTTTATTGAATCAAACTATCGGTACGCGAGTATTGATTCCTTCTTTGCGAAAGTATAATCTACAAATTGATAGGTTGGGCGTACCACACTGAATTACGGCAAGTGGTACTCTCTTTTTCTATCAATGCCGTCCACTCTTCACACAAAAAATAAAACGGAGGATTTTAAAATGAAGGTTAACAGAATAATTTCGATCACTTTGTCCGTCATACTGATGGTGACACTTCTATGTTCGAATGTATCTGCCAATGAGTTACCAATGCCCCGTGCCTCAACCGATATTTTCCGTACGCCCGAAATGACCGCTGGTGAGGAATGGTCGGGATATGCAGAAGATGAAGTTCATGACTTGGTGTGTAGCAAAGACAGCTTAAGCGGCGAGGATATTAACATCTATTTTTATGCCACAGGAGTAGGTTTGTCAGAAGACTTTTCTCGGGACACATCTAGAACTGGGCTGATAACTGTTAAAGATGACGATCCTGGTTCAAACCCTAATGAAGTCTTGTTTACTCGTACTGGAACTTTTAGCGAAGAAAATGGCATATATCGTATGAGAGAGTGGAGTTCTCGGTCTGATGTTAACACAGAAGAAGTAGAGGATAACGATACTTTGGAGTTATACATTCTTGTGTATATTCAAACGAAACTTGATGACCATTCGACATACATTCCTGCAAACTTCCTTGCGTATAGGTTCGTGACTACATACACTACTTAATTTTGGGGATTAAAATGAAAACACATCGTTATTCTCTTCTATCGTTGTTATTTATCCTTCTATTGATTTTTTCTGCGTGCAGTTCGAGTTCTTCAAACGAAACTGAATCTAGCCAAGCCGAATCTAGATTACGCTATCGCATGGCATTCCATATTGCTGATGACGGTTGGGTGTATGTTTTTGCTAATCAATATATCTTTGGCGATTTTGACTACAGTTCTCAGAACAATAGTCGTTACCCTTTCAGTTTCAGAGGAATTAATCTTCGATATCGCTATGATGAAGGTTATACGGAGTCGTTTGAGGATACCGATTCCAACGGAAATAAGGTTACCAAAACGGTTCTACAATCTACCTTGATTCTTGGGTATTCGGATTCTCAAAGTGAACGTCACGATATGGATAAAATCGCTGAGTATCTTGGGTATAAGCGAGAGGGATCTCACTTAACAACCAGTGAACTTCTTGCGCTGACAGCAGAGGATTTGAATTTCGAATATATTGATGCCGAGATGTTCCTTGATTTGATGCATGAATGCCTGACCTCGGAAAGCGATCCTCATGGTGGTTACACGGGTATTCCTTCATGGGCACTCTTTACTGAGCCACAATATATTGACAATTATAAGTTTCAAATTGGATTGATTGGCGGTTTCGGACGTGTAGAAGTGCTTATGTTTGATGTGCTCTATCGAACCGGTGATGGTCTGACCGACTATGTTCAGCTCTATGATCTCGTGAAAAATGGAGAAGCTAGCGAGGAACAGATTCAACTTCTCAATGCACTTCAAGAGATAGAACGCGGTATCGTAGAGAATAACGATCTTCAGTTCAAGCGCGATGAGTTTGAGGATGAAGTGATCGACGATGTTGCTTTCTCTCGCCTCTACGTTATGCTCAAAAATATTATGGAGCTTAACTATGGGCAGTATGTTGTTTCCCCACAATAACTAACCAAAGAAGCCTCGGTTTCGGTGCATACCGAGCCGAGGCTTTTCCCATTTCAACTAACGAGGAATTAAAATGATTGTTTGCGAAAACGTGAATAAACAGTACGGTAAGCAAGTCGTTCTTTCTGATTTTTCTTGCCGTTTTGAAAATACCGGATTCTATTTGCTTTACGGCGAAAGCGGAAGCGGTAAAACCACACTTATCAATATCCTGTCGGGGCTGATTCCCTTTGACGGAGAAAAGATCACCGTCAACGATAGTGAATTTAATTCTATCGTTAATCTATCCGAGGCAGGGTTTGATTTCGACTACATTACCCAAGATTCATTCTTTGCCGATTTTCTAACCGTTTCTGAAAATCTTAGTCTAATCTCCGGCGACAAAGACAAAATTGATGAGGTACTGTTACAATTCGGGCTTTCGGGTGCAGCAGATCAGTCTCCGTCTACGCTTTCAGGAGGCGAGCGCCAGCGGTTATCCATCGCACGTGCGTGCCTCTCAAAAAAGAGAATATTGTTCCTTGATGAGCCGACGGCATCCTTGGATGAAGCCAATAAAATTGCCATCTTTGAATTGTTAAATAAACTAAAGAAAGACACTCTTATTATCTGTTCTTCCCATGACAGTATTGCTAAGAACTACGCTGATGAAATCATAACCTTTCAAAAATGCACCGAAACAAAAGATTTCATTCGTAACGCATCATCCGATATCGTTAAGCACGATAGCATTCAAAGGAGTAAGGAGAAAAAAACATCAGTTGGAAAATACCTATTAAAATGGTTTGCCTCCAAGAAAAGAAATCGTCGCGCTGAACTGAAATTCAGTGTTTTTTTGACGCTTGCTATCATGCTTATCTTGCTTGGGGATCTTCCTTCCCATAAGCAGGATATGAACTACGAATACAGTTACCGTGTCAATGCGCTGACATTGAAGGTTCACGCCAAGGAAGCAACCGACTATGATACTCTTTGTAATATGGAGAAGGTTAAAAAGGTCGTTTTGTCCTATGCCGGAAGTACTCCCGATGGAATAAACCACGACAATGTCGATCCGGATGCAACATTGCCTTTGCCGGAACACGAGTTGTCCCTATATACCCTTCCGTTTGAGAGCGAATATTTCAATTTGACCGATAAGATTGTGTATGGCAGTTACTTTACTGACGAAAATCAGGTGCTACTTTCCTATGAAGAAGCGGAGAAACTAAGCCCGGGGAACCATAAGGCTCTTATCGGAAGCACCATAACAAAGAATATCTATTCTCTTGGTAATGTTCGCTTTGAGATTGTCGGTGTTTTGGACGAGCTTAACACCTTTGAGCAGAAGTATTTCCTTTCACTTGGCATGGATTATGATTCCATATATTTTAACAGTAAGCTCACGGATCGTTTTATTCAGTCCCATGATTATTATATGGAGAACCAGCGCACCTATTATCTCTATTTTGACTCATACCGTGACCTGTCCGATTACTACAACGAATACTTTGAGAAATTTGAGGACGACTATGAGCATCTCAGTATCAGTTCACGTCTGAATGCAGGACGGGACAATGATACCATCCTCATGTTGGGAACCGTTCTTGTACCGCTTTCCATTTTCATTGCCATATTCACCGTGCTTTTCTATTCCACATTGTTGAAAACAGAGATTACCTATAATCATCGTTTTATTGCTGTCTTTGAATATTCCGGCTATTCCAAGAAAAAAGTTGTTTCCTCTTTTGTTGCAATTCACATATTGCGACTGCTTCTTATGTCTGTAATCTCCTTTGCGATTGCCTATCTCATTACAGAAGCCGTTAATATCGTAAACAGAAAGATCGTCTTTATCGGATTCCAGTTATTTACGCTAAATCTACCCTTGATGCTGATCTTCCTTCTGTTTGTCGTTCTTCTGTCTTTTGCTTGTATATCCGTTTCGCTCCATCGCGTGAAGATTGCGAGTTGGTACGATAATCTGATTCGTCAACGCGACTTACTGTGAGGTATCCGACCATGATTCTATCAATTAAAAACATTGAAAAAGAATATGACAGACCGGTCTTGAAGAATATATCCTATTCTTTTGCTGCCGGAAAACTATATGTTATAAAAGGCGTAAGCGGCTGCGGAAAAAGTACCCTCTTAAACATTTTGGGTGGAATCGAAACGGCTTTTTCGGGTGAAATACTGTTAGACGAGGAACCGTTCATAAAAAACACCGATATACAGCAAAATACTTGTGGTTATATATATCAACAAAGCTTACTGCTTTCGGAAATTACTGTACGAGACAATCTCCTGTTGATTCGTAATGACACGGAACGCATCGAGGGTTTATGTAAAGATCTCGGTTTGTCTTCGCTTCTTGACAAACGCCCTGATGAGCTATCGGGCGGGGAACGTCAAAGAGTTGCCATCGTCCGTGCCTTGCTGAACAATCCCAAAATATTGCTTGCAGACGAGCCAACGGCCTCCCTTGATGATGGCAATTCCATGAAGATTGCTGAAACGATTGCCAATCTTCGTTCAGACAACCGAATCATTATTGTTGCAACGCATGAGCATTGCTTCGATGAGCTTGCCGATGAGATTATTGATCTTCGGTACGGTATCATTGATAATGTCGAAACCTTCCATCGAGCAAAAGAAAGCACGGAAGTATCGCCCGACGTTATCAGTACAAAGAAAGTAAAGCCAATAAGCTCCGTCGGGTATAACCGAAAGCGAGGAAAGAAGCAACTTCGTGTTTCTGCCATTCTTCCGTATGCCTTGATTCTCCTGCTTATCATGCTTGTTTCAACATTGCAGAATTGCTTTTATGATGAGTACTTTAATTTTATTAAGGATTCTTATCCGGTGGATGCTTTTAATCTGCAACGTGGTCGTTACGAGTCTGCACCCGATTCGGAATATAAGAAAAACATTCAGGTTTATGAGGATTACAGAGCTACCGAAGGAGAGACAACAGCATACTATCTTTCAGAACAGCGGGACAGCGTTCTTTCTATAGACGATATGTTGGAATATGGCAGCTTTCCCGATACCGAAAATGAGGTTATCGTCAGCATCGGATATGTCTTATCTATGCTTGACAACACCGTTCCTGTAGGGGAACATATTGGAGAAACGATAACCTTTTGTGACCGAGAATTTACCATAAGCGGAATCTTGTATAAAGTGGATCGCTCGATTGACTTTGACCAAGGGGCAAGAAATGAGGATTTCTATCGATATCTGTTCTCGGATTCCTATTACAGATACCTTGAAAAGACGAATGGAATTTTCCTTTTCATTCCATATGAAACGATTAAATCCTTCGGCATTCCTGTCGAGGACAAAGAGGAGATTCGTTGCGTTTACAGAGGCTTGTTTGATGATGAAGCATCGTATTCTGCCATTCGAGATATTGCAAGTCCCAAAAACGCTTATCCCGGATCATCGATTGCTGAAAATTTTACCATCAACGTGTTTGAAACCATCGTTAGAGATGCGCAGTCCTCTATTGATCTTATAACGATTATCGTATACGGTATTTTGATCGTTTGCTTTATTATAGCTTGCATCTTTGTAAGCTCACAGGTACAAATCGAGTTATTCTACCGCAGAAAAGAACTTGGATTTCTTCAGATCTTTGGCATTAAGAAAAAACGTGTCAAAAAGCTTGTAATGACAGGCTATATATTAAAGATTTTGTATTCCGTTGTATTCTCACTTGTTATGTATAGTGTGTGCTTGGTAGCTTATGGTATTGTAACAGGGCGTTTGGTACTGTTTAACTTCATACACGCGCCATTGCTTATTCTGCTGATTGTTGCCTTCTATCTATGGTCAGTTCTTCGGTCAACAACCAAATTTTTGAAAAAAAGCACGATAGAACTAATAACTGCATAAAAATTCGTTGCTAATATTCCTCTCGTTATCGGTCTGATTGAATACGCATTGCTGATTTAAGGGCCATCTTTCGTAACGAAGTTTGTGAAGAAAACTTGCTACGATTTATAACACATCACGTCAGGCAGTAATGTCTGGCGTGATTTTCGTAACGAAATGTTTTCATTTTAGATCGAAAAAATTATGGCTGAGACCTTGACGATTGACTCAAAATCGATTATATTATACATGAACTCAAAAAATATGAAGGAAACATTCAAAACAAAACTCAGTAGAACTTTCGAAGTTATGTGTTTCCTTCCGCATACAGCAACAGCAGCACTTATCTTCGGATAGGTGCTTTTTTGTACCTTGTTTTTGTTCTCCGACAAGCAAGGAGCTTGTTATGGAGTCAAAATAAATTACCAAAATTTCATCATATGAAGGAGAGTATCTAAATGAAAAGACTTTAAAAAATGGGAAACCTTCTGTCCGATGGCTTTAAGGACAGACAGAGGGTGACACGGAAAGATCTGATAACGTCGGTTACGGATAGTGTCACAATTCCCTGAGAACACGGCAGGCATAGAAGTTAATGTCTGCAACCTTGACGCACCAAGGGAAGCCCAACTGCACGGTGACAACAACGGAATATCTGCAACAGCAAAGGAATGATGCAACGACAGTCGGCAACAGCCTAGAGCAGCGCAACAGCGAAGCACAGCAGAGCCGAGAGAAGAAGGCAACGGCAAAGACGATCGCAGACGAAAAATGACTTATGCAACAGAACTCAACAGCCAAGTCCAAATCAACAACCAAGAGCATCGACCCAAGCCCAAGCAACGGCAAATGAAAGATCTGTCCCAACTTCAAGATGAGCACGAGGAAATTGCCGAGACACAGAAAACGCAGACGAAAATGTATCTTAACCCTATTGTCACAACAACAGCAAAGTGCGGAACCACCTGTATCGGTGTAGACGAAAATCGGATAGCATTTACGCTCGCAGACTGCGGTAGTCTGCTGACCAAAATCCCGTTTTCGTACAGAAGTTTAAGGAATTTTAATCGTTATGAAAATCCCCACCGAACGATACCTTAGTTGGGGGTATCGTGGCGATCTATGGTCGTTGATCGGTGACGTGCGTGAGGTATATTATTCCTCCACTCTCATTTTGGGAGCAAGCACCGCGGAGCACTTCGGTGGCTCCATAGTACTCACCTTATGGGAAAATCAAATATGATACTTGTTTTGAAATGATAGATGTTGTACTTATCGAAATGACATATGACAGTCGTATCGAGATGATATATGCCTCTCGTTTCGATAGGGCAACAGTTTCTTTGAGACCGCAGGTCATAAAGAAACTGTTGCCGGAGCCTGCGCAGGAGTGGCTTACGTCAAGGCAAAATCGTGCCCGTTTCGTAGGTTCAGGCAAGAAACAAGCATAAACAGAATGTGAATGTCAATGGGGATACTATGCCTTGACGTAAGCTCTTATCGATATGACAGATGATAACCTATAATTTTGAGATGATAAAAAATGACTTTCCGCATCGAAATGATACCCCATAGATTTTTTATAGAGAGGCGTTTTTTCGCCTTCGGCGTTCCTGCTGTTTTATGTGTAATACG
>OJNI01002047.1_pt1 | contig 10906 bp, 8 predicted proteins | sample 1597441 | NCBI WGS metagenome assembly OJNI01 (sample SAMEA2452131, study PRJEB22498) | human gut metagenome | reverse complement strand
AAGCTTAAAGAAAAAGATGTGCCTCCAGAGGTGTATAGTCTTGAATTTGTAAGGGAATTGCTTTCATCAGTGCCAACCTCTGCTAATATAAGACAGTATGCAACGATAGTTAAAGACAAGTCCATTTTAAGAAATATTATAAAAGTTAATGAAAAGATAGCTAATGACTGTTATGCAGGTAAAGACAGCACAGAGGATATACTTGCAGAGACAGAGAAGCGTATATTCGAGCTTGTAAGAAATAAAGGTGCAAGTGATTATACTCCTATTGATAAGGTTGTTCTTGAAGCACTTGATAAAATATCGACAGCGGCTAAGAACAGAGGTGTCGTAACTGGTGTTCCTACAGGCTTTAAGGATCTGGACAGCTATTTATCCGGATTACAGCCATCAGATTTTGTGCTTGTTGCCGCAAGACCATCTATGGGTAAGACTGCGTTTGTCCTTAATGTGGCGGAAAATGTTGCTATTAAACAGGGCATAACAACAGCCGTATTCAGTCTGGAAATGTCAAATGTACAGCTTGTAAACCGTATGCTTTCGCTTGAGTCATCAGTAGATGCCGACAAGCTTAGAAAAGGCCGCCTGGACTCTAATGACTGGGGAAAGCTTATTGAAGGTGCAGATGGAATAGCAAAGTCCAAGCTTATTATTGATGATACACCGGGTATCACGATATCGGAGTTAAGGTCTAAGTGCAGAAAGTACAAAATGGAAAATAATCTTGGCTTAATAATAATCGATTACCTCCAGTTGATGAGTGGTAATGGAAGGACGGAGTCAAGACAGCAGGAAATATCAGATATATCCCGTTCATTAAAGGCACTTGCCAGAGAGCTTGATGTACCTGTAGTTACACTGTCACAGCTTTCAAGAGCGGTAGAACAAAGACCAGACCACAGACCTATGTTATCGGACCTGCGAGAGTCAGGTGCGATAGAGCAGGATGCCGATGTAGTTATGTTTCTTTATAGAGATGATTATTATAATAAGGACACAGAACTTAAAGGTATTGCAGAGATTATCATAGCTAAGCAAAGAAATGGTCCTATAGGAACTGTTAAGATGGCTTGGATACCAGAACAGACAAGATTTGCAGACCTTGCAAAGAATATGGGTTCATAGAATTGATAATGATAAAGTGTGTCAATTAGGAAAAACGCGGTTAATATAACTGTTTAGGAATTAATGATTAAAAGTTAATGGTTAAAATAAAACAGCAGGTGTGATAATTCACACCTGCTGTTGTTAGTTATGTATCTTCAAACTACTGTGGGTTTGGAGCACCAACTGGACATACACCAGCACAAGCACCGCAATCTACACATACATCTGCGTTGATTTCATAATGAGCAGCACCTTCGCTGATAGCTTCAACTGGACATCCAGCAGCACAAGCACCACAACTGATACAATCATCACTAATTACATATGCCATAATAATATTCCTCCTTGGATTTATTGTATCCATATTATACGATAGAGTAAGAAAAAATACAAGACAAAAAAATTAACACAAATCAGGTATTCTTGACATTTTTATTGGGTAATATTATAGTAGTTGTATGTGTCGGAAATATAGACCACACAACCTGATTATAACAGGAATTAATATATATGGAGGAAACAGGTATGGCAAGAGTTACCAAGGACACAACAATTGGTGAAGTTATACAGATTGATGCAGGAGTAATTCCAATTCTTATGGGTGCAGGTATGCACTGTGTTGGATGTCCTTCATCAGCAGGAGAGACATTAGAAGAAGCTGCTATGGTACACGGTATTGACAGCGATATGCTCGTAGAAGAAATCCAGAGCTACCTTCAGTCATTAGGCTAATATTAAAAAAGCTAAAGGCTGCTTAATATTAAAAAGATATCCCATTGTAGTAACATCTGCAATCAGTTTATAACTGGAGACTGGTGTTACTACAATGGGGTATTTTTTATTTTGGTATATATTGGTATAATTATCCGGATTATAAAGCTGTATGCAGATAATCAAAAATGTGCATATGGTAATGTTAACTCCACCAGCGGCTGTATTAGAGGTTAGCTGCAACATTTATCGCGTGCTTGGCTATAATGCAGTCACCGTGCTCTTTAAAGAAAGCAAATAAAGCTTCGTTTGAAGTTTCTTTAAGGGCATATTCTGATAATATGTTACATACCTTATTAAAATCTACAGATGAGCAGCAGCATCTCTGCATAATAAGGTAATATCTGTCACTGCCTGACTTCTTGTAAAGATAGCTTGGATCATTATAAATATGATTAATGACCTTGGAAGCATCAATAAAATCGTCCATAGATTCAAAAGAATATATTCTTGTCTTAGGAACAGGTGCAGCGGGAGCTTTGTGTTCAGTATTATTATCAGAACTGCTTCTGTCGCTGTTGGCAAATTCCTCAGGGATAGCAGTGGTGTCAGGAGCAGTATGCCTGCTTCCAGTGCTGACTGTATTCTCTTTGGAATTGTTGAGGTAATCTCTTACCTTGCTGAATAAATTCATAAGGTCATCACCGATAATCCCACCCTCTGATGTGGTCTTGGTATCCGCATCAAGCTCATCACCTGCGGTAGGCGGAACAGAAGTATCATTATAGGAATTATTATCAATAGTTTCTATATCTGAATAATCATCGTCATAATCATACTCACCATCATCCAAAGGGGAGAACTTAGAGAAGCGTGTATCTAATTCTTCAGGGTTCTCGACCTTTGTTATAATAAGAACAATACAATCAGATGAAATAGGAATTGCTTCAATCATAAGCGGAATATCGTCAGCCTCAAAACCAACCTCATAGGAAGCCTGCTGCATCATATCCCTGAAAAGTTCTTTTGCTTTTTCACTGCCATACGCAAGTTCGCTTATCTTTAATTGTCTAGAAGCAAGATCAGCCTGATTGAGTGTACAACGTATCTGATTCTCATTAACTCTTTCAATCTTCATAACAATCTCCTTTCTTGCGAAGTGCATAGTTAATTATATCTATGAAAATATAATACTCATTTTTCATAGATATGTAAAGGAGTCTGGATGTTTCATAAAATAAAAAATCTCTAAATTTTAAAAATTTCGACAAGAAGTTGTAAAATTGTATTGATAATATATTAAAAGTATGATATAAACTAATCAGAGTAATTTAATTCTATAAGTCAACGGAGGTGAATAACAGGAATTTAGCGATAAGTATGAGATAATAAAGCAATTGGCCAAGACCAATCATTCTAATGTATATTTAGTAAGGCATACCGCACTTGATACATTGCGAGTTGCCAAGGTTATCAGAAAGGCTGATATGGATAGTGACACTATCTTAAGAGAAGCCCGTCTAATTAAGAATCTTAAACATTCCCACATTCCAGTAATTTACGATATTGAAGAAGATGATATAAGTATCTGCATTATTGAAGAATATATATCTGGTAAATCTTTAAGGTCATATATTAATGATACAGACAATATAAAGACAAGTGAGATTTGTGATATAGCAGTTAAATTATGTGACATATTGGAGTATCTGCATAACTGCGATAATGAAATAATTCATCTTGATATTAAACCTGATAATATCATAATTGATGAGCATAATAATGTTAAACTTATAGATTTTGGGAGTTCGATTCACAAAGCTGGATTAACGCAGGCTGGTATGATAAGTCCAGGTTATGCTGCACCTGAGCAGTACAGCGGAAAGGAGCTTACTTATCAGACTGATATTTACAGTGTTGGAATGGTTCTTAAGTTTATGGCTGACAGCAATAGCACAGTCCATAATAAATTATACCCGGTAATTAATAAATGTACCCGTCATAATCAATACAGACGTTATAAAAATGTTAAAGCGTTAAGGTGGGAACTGGAACAAACTGCAAGGTCTGATATTACATTTTTCCAGAAAATGGGATTTCACCAAAAGATAAAATTTATCAATAAAAATGCAATCAATAAAAATGTAATAAATAAAACCAGCAGTACAATATTAAATAATACATATGCAGACGAAAGTGAAAACGTGTCAGGCAGTGTATTAGAAAATTACAAAATAAACAGCATTTATGGAATTAAGAATTACTCTTATATAATTAAAGTATCAGGAAGCAGGAGAGGAATTGGAGTTACCCATACTGTGCTTAGTATGGCACACTGCCTCGGTGATTATGGCTTGAAATGTCTGGTAATAGAAGGTTCGGGAAGAACGGATATATTACAGACGGCATTGGCAGATAATAGTATATGTTCTACATCAGAAGGCCTTCTTATCTGCAGGGGAATATGGCTGATGCCGTCATATGGCAGAGATGAAACGCAGGGTGTTAATTATGATATACAGGATAATTTTGACATTGTAATTATTGACAGTGGAGTTAATTCATTATTTCAGGATTGTGATAATGAATTAAAAAATATTCATATGGATAGTTGTAACGAAAGAGTAATGATAGATAGTTATGGCTATGAGGCAATAATGAATGATAATAATTCAAAAATAATAAATATATGTGTTGTTGGCGGAAAATATGATGTCAGAAGTGAGAGCAGCCTCATAGATGAAACTGATAAAATATGCCATAACAGCATAATATTTGTTAATCTTGTTAATGAAGTGCAGTTTTATGGGTATTCTAATACTATAGCAGATAAGAAAAGCTGTTATAGAGTGCCGTGTATATATGAGTGGTACGAGAATAACGCTGCGTGGACTTTAATTATGAAGGATTTTATGCAGGATAATCTTACTGCTTTATGGGAGAACATAGATGCAGGACAAAAAAAGGAGTTATATAAAATATTATATGAAAAAATATGGGTTATCATGCAAAAGATTAAGACAAATAAAAGAATTAAAACATATAAAGGGATTGAAGCAGAAAAGAAAGAGCAGGGAATTACTAAATCAGTATAAAAATGTGAGAATATCTGATAATGTAAGGACTATAGGAGTAGCAGGACTTTGTGACAGTGCAGGTGCAACTTATGTGACTATTATGCTGGCAGTGTTTTTTACAAGTGTATTAAAGAGAAAGACGGCTGTTGCAGGTGACATTAAGACATATGTGCTTATGAAAGAGCAGATGTGTGCAGGAAGAACAGTACGTTGTAAGAAGATGGTATCAAGACATGCCTACAGTATTAATGGGATAGACTTTTACGGGGTTCTGAATGAAAATAGTTTTAATATATTAAAAGATAATTATGATATAGTAATAATAGATATAGATTTTGGTGATGCCAAGGATACATTTGCAAGAATGACTGCTACACTGGCAGGGTGTGACAAGAAAATGCTTATAGGGTCAATGCTTCCGTGGAAATTCAAGGAGTGTATTAAAAAGATTGAGAGAATGGGCAGATTTCTTCATATAAAGGGATTAACTATGTATACATTGACCAATGGCACAAAAGAGAATGAGCAGTTATTGCAGGATTATGGAGTGAAGGTGGAATTAACACCGATAGAGCGCAATCCTTTTATGATAAGTGGAGAAAATCTTCACTGGTTTATGAAACTGTTAGTACCTTCTTATAAAGGTTATAATGGGGAAATAAGATAATATCACAAAAATAATATCACGGACAATTTAATAAAATGAGTATATCAATATTATTTATAATAGATTAATTAAAGATATATTCAGAAAAATGTATTAATGAAAAATATGTTAATAAATATAACAGGAAAATACATTAATATAAGTTAAAGGCGTCCCTTCGCCATACAATATACAAGGCGGGGTTAAATACATTTTGACCCTGCCAGTATTAAATGATACAATACTTCTGCAAAGATACTGTATATAGTCAGAATAATAAATATTATTGTTAATGCAATAAAGGCATATATTTAATGTCAGATCGGGCACTTCGTATACTTAATGAAGAAATACAATAAAGTCAATTATTTAGTGTCAGAGCGTGAGCGTAATAAATAACAGTATAGACAGGAATGGAGATAAGAATGAGAAGCAGAAGGAAACACAGATATAGAACCGGACTGATAGCAGTTGTGGCAGTGGTTGTTCTTGCCGCACTGGCAGCAGGTACATTTTTAGTAAAAAGATACGCTCCATCTAAGGAATGGATGGACGGTTATAAATATTTTGAGGTGGATAGTAATACCGATAAGACATTGGTTATAATTGATAATAAAAGTTACAGTGATATCGGAGTTATGAGAGATGATGTGTTGTATCTACCGGTGGATTTTGTGGCTGATTATATTAATGTAAGATTTTATTATGACAAAGAAAGTAACGCTGTTTTGTATACAGATGATAGAAGGACATATACATACGAGCCTGACAGTACAGGGTATAAGGACAGCGATGGTAATACATATGATAGTGAATATAAGATAGCGTGTGAGATAGATGGTACAATGTATATAGCATTTCAGTATGTGGCAGATTATACGAACTGCACATATGCATATGGAAGCAAGCCTTCAAGATTGTCTGTTAATATGATTAACGGAGAGGTCAGCAGGGTTACAGCGAAGAAAGATATGTATATACGATACAGAGGCGGCATCAAAAGTGACATTTTAGAGCAGATTAATAAAGGTGACAGCGTATATTATGTAGAAAGCTATGACGACTGGATAAAGGTAATAAGTGCGACAGGGTACACGGGTTATGTAAAGAGCAGTGATGTAAGCGAAGTGTATACAGAAGTTCCAGATAATACATATGAGTCAGAGTATGCAGGTCTGTCAATAATCCAGAAGGTTAAGCTTGGCTGGTTCCAGGTTGCTGGTATGGCTGGCAATGATAACTATTCACAGCTTATAGGTCTGTCTAATATAAATGTTATCGCCCCAACCTGGTACAGCATTACATCAGAAAATGGCAGTATGAGTAATTACTCATCGACTTCGTGGGTTAATGCTATGCACAACAGAGGGTTACAGGTGTGGCCTTTAGTGGACGATTTTAATAAGTCAGTAGATTTTAAGGCGTTATATTCAAGCAGGACAGCAAGAAAGACAATGATTGATACGCTTATTAAAGATGCGAGGGCATATGGATATGACGGAATTAATCTTGATTTGGAAAATGTTAAGAGTGATTATGCTAAGGATTTCCTGCAATTTGTAAGAGAGTTGTCGGTTGAGTGCCATAAGAATAATATTATATTGTCAACAGATAATTACAAGCCGGAGGCATATAACAGCTGTTATAATCTTAAGGAGCAGTCAGATTATGTGGATTATGCAATTGTTATGGCATATGATGAGCATTATGCAGGTTCTGAGGCCGGTTCAGTTGCTTCACTTCCATTTGTTAAGGAAGCAGTTGAAGATATGACAGCATTAGTACCGGCTGATAAGGTTGTTGTGGGTATACCTTTCTTTACAAGAATATGGAGCGTATCACAGACTTCGACAACAAGCAGTGCAGTTGGTATGCAGGCGGCTATTGATGAGCTTAACAAAGACGGACAGACAGCCATATGGAATGATGATGCAGGGCAGTATGTATGCTCATATGATAAAAATGGAGTAACCAGGAAGATATGGTTTGAGGAAGACAAATCAATCGAGGAGAAACTTAAGGTCGTAGTTGATAACAATACGGCAGGAATTGCGGTATGGAAGCTAGGACTAGAGAAAGCTTCTGTGTGGAATGTAATTAACCAGTATATTAATGATTAATTATAAATATTAGTATGTCGGAAATGCTTTAAGTACTTACAATTAATGAATAGTATTAAATAGATTAAAGGAATTGCGGTGGCACAAGGTGCATACATTTTAATAAATGTGTAGTTGTGTGATAGTTATGCGTCCTGAATTAAAAATAGTACTGGTAGCAGTTGAGATTATTGTTGTTATAGCCGCAGCTTTAGCATTAGAGCAATGTGGCACAGGTTCTGAAAATTCAGACAAAGGATATATAAGCGGTGAATACTCCGGCGGGGCACAGGAAAATATTGATTATGAGGCAAAGACAGTTGCCATAGACAGCGGACACGGTGGTATTGACCCTGGAAAGATAAGTGCTGATGGCATACTTGAAAAAGATGTCAATCTGGCAATTGCTTCAAAATTGAAAATATTACTTGAACAGTCGGGAATTACTGTTATAATGACTAGGGCAGACGATAACGGATTGTATCAGGAAAGTGACAGTAATAAGAAAGCAGCTGATATGAAGAAACGATGTAGTATTATTAATGGAAGCAAAGCAGATATTGCAGTAAGCATACACCAGAACAGTTATGTAGGAGAAGCCTCTAAGGGTGCACAGGTATTTTATTACAAGCAGTCTGAGGAGGGAAAGAAGCTTGCTGGAATTATTCAGAAGAATATGATTAAAGAGCTTGATAATACTAATAAAAGAGTTGAAAAACCCGATTCTGCTTACTATATGCTGCGTAATACGCAGGTGCCAACGGTTATTGTCGAGTGTGGATTTCTGTCTAACAGGGAAGAAGCGTATAAGCTTAACAATGATGAATACCAGCAGAAGACTGCGTACAGCATATACTGTGGAATAATTGAATATCTAGGACAGAATTAAAGATTATGACGTAAGTTCCAGAATTGAAATCTGCCATTTACATCAGAATATAGTTCATTTAAGAACATTTTAAGAAAAAGAGGTGTGTAACAATGGATACAATTGTTGCGAAAATAACTAATGACAGTCTTACGGATAAGAAAATATATGAACAGGCTGGAAAGATTTTAAGAGAGGGAGGGCTTGTAGCATTTCCTACAGAAACTGTATATGGACTTGGTGCAGATGCACTTGACGAGGAAGCATCAGCAAAGATATATGCTGCCAAAGGCCGTCCTTCAGACAATCCGCTTATAGTTCATATTGCAGATATAGAGGCTTTATATAAGCTGTCCTGTGAAGTACCAGACAAGGCATTAAAGCTTGCCGATAAATTCTGGCCCGGACCATTAACTATGATATTGAAGAAATCGGATATAGTTCCAGATTCAATTACAGGTGGTCTTGGAACAGTTGCGATAAGAATGCCAAATCACCCGATTGCACAGGCGCTTATAAAAGAAGCAGGTGTTAGCATAGCAGCACCAAGTGCAAATTTATCAGGAAAGCCAAGCCCTACAAGGGCAAGCCATGTAATAAAGGATTTGTCCGGAAAGATAGATATGATAATTGAAGATGATACTGTTGACATAGGTGTTGAGTCTACAATTATTGATCTTAGTGAAGAGGTTCCCACAATATTAAGACCCGGATATATAACTAAGGAGATGTTTGAAGAGGTTATAGGCGTGGTAAGAATTGACCCTGCGATAACTGAAGGTGTTAAGTCTGGAGTAGTTCCTAAAGCACCGGGTATGAAATATAAGCATTATGCACCTGATGCAGATCTTAAGATTGTTGAGGGTGATGAGGCTAAGGTTGTTGAATATATTAACGATAATGTGAACAGACTTATAAGTCAGGGATACAAAGTCGCTGTAATGACAACAGAAGAAGGAAAGCACAATTATAACAAGGGAATAATTGTTTCGATGGGACATAAAGATGATGAGCTGAGTGCGGCAAGACATCTGTATGCAGTATTAAGAGAGTTTGATAATGAAAATGTAGACTATGTATTTTCAGAGAGCTTCGAGACAGATAATGTTGGACGTGCAGTTATGAACCGATTGATAAAAGCGGCTGGACATACTATAATTAATGTTTAAAGATCAATGGTTAATCATATGCCAGCTTAATTATTCATTAACTGGGTGGTGTCAAATTATGAACAGATTTAATAAAGTTATATTTATATGTATGGGTAATACCTGCAGAAGCCCTATGGCGGCTACTATAATGACCAAGCTTATGCCGGATATAAGAGTTGAATCAAGGGGGATGGTTGTGTTATTTCCAGAGCCATACAATCCCAAGGCTGTAGCTGTGGCGGCAAGACACGATATGATTATGCCAAGTAATGTATCGGTTCAGGCGGTCGTTGCTGGCCACGAGGTGCGCCAGCAGCACGTTGATCAGCGGCGTGAGGCCCATGACGATCGAGCTGATGGCCCCGCTGACGAAATCGACACCGAAATAGAAGGCCGTATAGCCCATGAACATATTGATCAGGATCAGGTTGCCGAAAAGCCGCCGGTGCTGCATGATCTCGCGCCACATGCCGCGATGCCAGGTGTAGGCGAAGAGAATGATTCCGACAACGGTGAAGCGCAGGCCCGCGAAATTCATCGGCGAGAAATTGTAGCTCAACCCCTGCTTGATGAACGGATTGACAATCGCCCACAATACTGAGGCCAGCACGGCGTAGAGTATTCCTTTTTTCATAACGTGCATCTTTCCGCCGCAAAGGTACGAAAAACGGCCGGCAAAACGAAACCGGTCCGGGCAAATGGACGGGCCGGTCCGGGAGCAGGCCGTGCATTCGCCGGAACGGCGCAGATGCCGGATACCGCGTCCCGGTCCGGGCGGATTCTGATTTTAAGCCGGATCCGTCCGGGCATCGTGAAGAACGGGACGAACGGATAGTACTTGAGGTACATTCCATTCGCCCCGTTCGAGAGATGTGCGGAAATATCCGCTTATAAATGGGAATCCGTTACATCATGCCGCCCATACCGCCTGCGGGCATCGCCGGCATGGCGGGAGCGTCGGACTTCTTCTCGGCCAGCACGCACTCCGTGGTGAGGAACATCGAGGCGATCGACGCGGCGTTCTCCAGCGCTACGCGCGACACCTTCGTCGGGTCGATGATACCGGCTTTCAGCAGGTCCTCGTACTTGTCGTCGCGGGCGTTGTAACCGAAGGCGTCCTTGCCCTCCTTCACCTTGTTGACAACGACCGAACCTTCGCCGCCGGCGTTCTCGACGATCTGGCGCAGCGGTTCCTCGATCGCGCGTTTCACGATCTGGATACCGGTCGTCTGGTCTTCGTTGGCACC
>OJNI01002046.1_pt1 | contig 10907 bp, 8 predicted proteins | sample 1597441 | NCBI WGS metagenome assembly OJNI01 (sample SAMEA2452131, study PRJEB22498) | human gut metagenome | reverse complement strand
CGGACTTGCTGAAATTGTTAAGGAATATTATCCCGATGCCGAAATGCTTATGGGCACCTCAACCGCAGGTATCGCTCACGCCGCTATCACTGCAACAATTCTTGATATGCCTATGGGTTATGTTCGCTCGGGTCATAAGGACCATGGCAGACAAAACCAAATCGAGGGCAAACTTGAAAAAGGCACAAAGGTTGTTGTTATCGAGGATTTGATTTCAACAGGCGGCTCTGTTATCGAGGTTGTAGATGTCCTTCGCGAGGCAGGCGCAGAGGTTTTGGGTATCGCTTCAATTTTCACATACGGCTTGCAAAAGGGAATTGACAGACTTGCTGCCGCAAATGTAAAAAATGTTTCTCTCTCAAATGCGGATGTGCTTGTAAAAGTTGCCGCTGACGAAGGATATATCAAGGAAAACGATATTAAGAAACTTAATGCGTTTTTTGCCGATACGTCAGACCCTTCATGGATGACATTATAATTTATTGCAAAAGAGGTTAATGAAAATGCGTCATTTGCTTGATACAACAGATTTGTCGCTTGATGAAATCGACGATATTATTTCACTTGCGACGGATATTATCTCAAATCCTAAAAAATATGCTCATGTTTGCGAAGGTAAAAAGCTCGCAACACTTTTCTTTGAGCCAAGCACCCGTACACGCCTTTCGTTTGAGGCGGCAATGTATGAGCTTGGCGGAAATGTTATCGGTTTTTCCGAGGCGTCGTCAACTTCTGCGTCAAAGGGCGAAACAGTTGAGGACACAGTAAGGATAGTTTCAAATTATGCCGATATTATTGCAATGCGCCATCCGCTTGAGGGTGCTCCGCGTGTTGCGGTAACAAAAACACTTGTGCCGATTATAAACGCAGGCGACGGAGGTCACGCTCACCCGACACAAACGCTTGCCGATTTACTTACTTTTTACAGAGAAAAGGGCAGACTTGATAATCTCACAATCGGTCTTTGCGGCGACTTGAAATTCGGCAGAACAGTTCATTCTCTCATTAAAGCAATGTGCAGATATAAAAATATCAAATTTGTTCTAATTGCACCTAATGAACTTCAGGTTCCCGATTATATTATCAAGGATGTACTCGAGCCGAGCGGCACAAAATATGTCCAGGTTGAAAGCATGGATGCCGTTATGCCGGACCTTGATGTTTTGTATATGACGAGAATACAACGCGAAAGATTTTTCTCTGCCGAGGAATATTTAAAATACGAAAACGCTTTTATTCTCGACCTTGACAAACTTGAAAACGCCAAAAGCGATTTGACAATTATGCACCCGTTGCCGCGTGTAAACGAAATCGCAACCGATGTTGACGATGACCCGCGTGCAAAGTATTTTGAGCAGGCGCTCAACGGAAAATATGTGCGTATGGCGCTTATTATGACATTGTTGAAATGGGGTGGACAGCTTGAATATTGATTCTATCGAAAACGGATATGTCATCGACCATATCCCGGCAGGCAGAGCAATGCGCGTTTATGAAATTCTCAACCTTTCAAAACTTGATTGCCAGGTTGCTATTATCACAAACGCAAAGTCAAAGAAAAATAAATCAAAGGATATTATCAAAATCAACGATTTGATAGACCTTGATTTGGATGTGATTTCATATATCGCTCCCGATGCCACCGTTAATGTTATCAGGGACAGCGTTCGCGTTGAGAAAAAGACGCTCACGCCGCCGAAACAGCTTGTAAATGTCATCAAGTGTCCTAACCCACACTGCATTTGCAATAATGAAAATATCGACCATATTTTCAAACTTACGGATGCAAATCCGACATATCGCTGTATTTATTGCGAAACAAAATCAAATTAATATTCAGTTTATATTTAAAGTCCGAAAACATCAGTTTTCGGACTTTTTTTGCGTTTCTTTCTATTATCTTTTTTCATTAATAAACATTATCTAAATTGTGTTGACAAAACACTGTTAATGTGTTAATTATAAGTTAGATAAGTGCACATTTTTTTACAATATTAAGCGCGTGTTAAATATATATCACTTGAAAAAGCGGGGCGAAATTATGAAAACGAAAACAAAAATCATTGTCACAGTAGTTGCCATTTGTTTGGCAGTATTCGGTGCATATAAATTTGTTGATACATATTCGCACTCATACGCAGAGAATAAGGCAATCAATTATTTGTGCCAAAAATATGACGAGGATGCCTCTGCCTTTGAAGTTCTCGATTATCAGCAAGCAGGACATACAATCCATGAAACTTCAAATTTTATAGGAGATTTGGTTTGGATTGATTTTACTTTTGAAATTAAATACGATGAAAAGACATTTTTTGTAAAAAAATATAAAGGCAAATATTATGATGATTATCAGCTCGATGATATTGAAAGATGGTGTACCGATTGGCTGAAAAACAATATTAGTTCTGATATTCTCGGAATTAAAATAAGCAGCAATGATTTAATTTCTTTTATGATTAGTAATAATAAAAATAATTACTGTCTTATTGATAAATCGGATGTTGAAAAAATTTTGTATTCCTCTGTGCATAATAAAGTTTGTGATTTGACAACCGAGTTTTATGTAATGAATGATGATAATGCTCCGGCAGAGGCAAAAGCATTGATTAGAGAAAAATTATGCAAAAATTTTTCGCTTGAAAGAGTATGCGTTGACTATACAACAAATACAAATGTTCAATTGAATATTTATAAGTCCAAAAGCTTTTATAATCATGATTATGAGTGGGTGAGATATTATTATATTTAAGATGATTATGCTTAATATGGTTAATATGTTACCGTAAAATCAGAGTTTGTTGCGTCATATTCGGACACATATGCATAATCAAAATGGGGTGAAATTATGAAAAACAAAAATCGTAAAAAGTCAATAATTATTGCAATAGTTGTAGTTGTATTATGTTTAGCCGGCTATAAAATAGCGGACAAGGTGTCATATCCTTTGGTGAGAGCAAAAGCTGTGCTTTATTTAGCCGATAAATACGATGCAAAAATTTCAGATTTTGAAATGACGGATCATATACATTCAAGATTTATTATTGAGGATGAAAACCCTTATGATTTAAAGTTTAAACCGAAATGGAAAGACTTTGCATTTGAGTTTAAATACAAAGACAGGAAGTTTATTGTCAACCGATACAAAGGCAAATTTTATGACGATTATCAACTTGAAGATATTGAAAAATGGTGCTCCGATTGGCTGAAAAACAATGTCGATGAAGGATTTGTTGCTGTTGAAATCGATAGCAGGGATATTATTTCGTATCAAATAGCAAGCAAAAAAGGAAACAAATATATTCTTAATCAAGATGATGCTGTCGATTTTTTTACTACTCATTTGTACGATGACTTTGGCGAACAAATATTTTATATCTATTATAAAAGTAATAATCCCGAGTCGGTTTTCGATTATATGTATATTAAAAATACAATTTCTGCAAAAATAGACACAAAACTTGATTTTAATTTTGATGTTCAATTAACAACAAATGATAATTTCGGAAGTTTAACCACAAAAATAGAAAGTATATGGTGCAGAGGATATTATTTAATTAATTAATTTGGATTAGCAGATAATATATAAAAAATAATTGAGTTATAAGGAGAAATTTATGAATTTAAAAAGAATAATATCAATATTTATGTCAATTACAATTTTATCAACGATGTTTGCGTTTCCAACAATCAACTCAAACGCACAAACAGAAAACAATTTTGCCGCATTCAGCGGAACTTATGATTATGAATCACCGATTGAATTTAAAATATACAATGTTAATAACAACAATACCTTTTTGGGTAATATTAAGTTAAATGATACATTGGCTACAATAAACAAGCAAGTTACCGGCGAAATATATTTTTATGATGATTATTATACCTGCAAATTCACGTGCTCATATCGTTGGCTTTTCACAACATATGAAGCGGCATTCCTTTTTAAAATTGACCCTTACGACGGTACATTAACCGGTGAGGGCGGAGGTGGAATGTTGCTTTTTAGTGACAACATTTCAATGAAAGGCACAATAAATAAATTTTATGACAAAAGTCTGTCATATTCTGAATATGATATGAAAATGTGCATGGCTCTGTCAAAAACCGCTTATTCAGGTGATTATGATAAAAATCTAGAAACAAATTTTATCAATACTCTTACAAAATATGTTATTGGAACTGAAAAAAAGGAAATTGATGTGCATAATTATGATGCTGACTCAGACCCTGATAATGCGGCATTTGCAATTATGAACAGAAAAAATTTAGATGGGTCGATTGATGAAATTGTGGTGATTAGAGGAACATATCGTGAAGAGTGGTCCGGTAATGTTGAACTGACCGGTAAGTCGTATGACCCGGACATAAAAACGCATGATAATTATACTAAAGCTAAGGACAGCATTCGTCCGCTGATTTATGCATACTATAATAAATTTTGCAAAAATTACGATAAAGTCAATTTGATAATAACCGGTCACAGCAGAGGGGCGGCTGTAGCAAATCTCTATGCAAAGGCTGAAATAGATTCAATGAACAGTGAAACTAAAACCGATGATACACCTGTATTCAGTAATGTTACGGCTTATACTTTCGCTTGTCCAAATGTTTCAATTGTTACCGAAGAAAATACCGAATCAAAAATGGCAAGCTATAAAAGTATATATAATTTTTGGTTTGAAAGTGACATTGTTCCGTTCGTGCCATTAAGCAGTCCTAAAGAGGGTTGGGGCTATTGGAAATATGGCAGATGTTATGTTATGAATATCGCGGGATTTGATGAGTTTTCAAATGGTGAAAAAACAATCAATTATAATATAAACAGTGAATTTGAATCGGCTTTTTCACAATGGAAAAGTGTAGATGATTATTATAATAAGCAATTCGTAACTACTGTATATGATCGTGACACAGATGAAATCACTTATGAATACGCAACATTATATGATTTGTTGTCTTCTGCCGTGTTATTGCGTACCTCGAGCGTTTGGAAAAGAGGTCTTGCATTACGCTCAATAGATATAATCTTTAGATACGGTCAATTTTATCCGTTATTGTCAATGGCTGCAAAGAATATTTATACTATATCTACATCACATGATTTTGATACATATAATGCGGTGATAAACGGTTCAAAAACAGTAAATGGTATTGGCAGTGCGCTGTTTTATGAGTGTTCATTTACTGATATACTTAACTCAAATTATCCGTCAAAAAATATGGATGGTATTATAATACAAAGCAACGATGCAGAAATTGAATACAATACCGCCGAAGTGGAAAAGCTGAAAGCGTTTGCACAAAGTGAGGGCAACAATGATATTTTGCAGTGGGATTTGGAAAATCCGTCATCGTGGACAGGTGTTGAGTGGAACGAAAACGGCAATGTATCAAAAATTGATTTTACATACAAATGGCTGAAGGGAAGCCTTGATTGTTCTAATTTTGCCGATCTCACCGAATTGACTCTTTTTGCAAATTCTCTTGAAAATATCAATCTTTCCGGTGCGTCGGCATTAACCGAACTAAATTGCAGTTACAACAATTTAGGAGAGAACGGATTGAATCTGTCCGATTGCAACGCGTTGACAAAACTTTATTGCGACGGATGCAGTCTAAACACGCTTGATGTTTCAAAACTTACGGAATTGAGCGCTCTCTCGTGTGCCTTTAATAATTTGATTGCGCTTAATATTGAAAATAACACAAAATTAAACCACATCAATTGTATTTATAATTATCTTGATGTTCATGACGGAAGTGCTTTAAATACACAGCTTAAAAAATACAGGTCGGAAAACAAGGCATATGTAAACTATTTTGAACAATCGCTCCCCGATAACGCTGTATTTGATGAGGACGAGTGGTATATGCTGTCCGAAATTGCAAGAGTTTATAAAATATACGATGCTCTTGATTGGTACGACGAGAACGGAAATATATCGCTTGAAAAAATGCAAAATAACGTCATTTTTGAATATGACGGTTCAAAATACAGAGCGGCTGTGATTGACTTGAGTTTTTGTTACGGCGGTTGGGATATGGATTTTTCAAAGTTCACAAAATTGAAAGCGCTTTATTGTGACGATTCAACTGTATGCGGACTCGATTTGAGCGGCTGTAACGAGCTGACAACATTAGTTTGTACCGACGCAAAAATATATAATATTGAATTTCCGACATCGGCAACGACTGCCGATTCAAAGCTTACAGTGCTTGAATGTGAAAACAATTTTATAAGGATTGATAAGTTCCCCGACGGATTGATTGAAAATATCAAAAGCAAGCCGAATTATTCGCTGAAATACAGAAAACAACTGAATATTGCTTCTGAATACACTATTCATCCCGATGATTATAATGCAATTGTTGATTTTGCAAATCAGCAGGTTGATTATGCAGCATTGGAGTGGATCAGCAATTCTCCGGATACTTGGTACAATATCAATTGGATGTACGATGAAAAAACAAATAAATTCAGGATGATTGACTGTGATTTCAGCGGCTTGGATGTCCGCGGAAACATTGATTTTTCGAAATGCGATATGCTCGAAAATCTTTCTCTTCGCGGCACCGATATATCGACTGCTAAAGTGCCTGCCGGCGTAATTGATGAAAACACCTTCAAAAACTGCTCTAATCTCTCTGCGGTTATTGTCAGCGATGGCACAGAAATTGCGGACAACACATTCTTGGGCTGTCCGTCATTACAGGCTGTGTATATACCGAGTACGGTTGAAAAAATAGGCGCGAATGCCTTTGACGATTCAAAGAACATAGCGTTTGCGGGTGAAAGCGGTTCTTATGCCGAAAGTTACGCAAAGGCTCAATCAAAACCGTTCAAGCCTGGCTTTTTTATCTGCGGCAATGTTGTGGAAAAGAGCGATTCAAAGGATTGGATACCGATTAAAAACGCTGAAATTATCAGCGGTGAAACAACCGTTGCAACAACGGATAAAAACGGATTCTTTGTAATATTCTCCCTTGAAAACGGTGACTGTTCGCTCTCCGTAAAGGCGAATGACAGCAAAACGGCGACAATAGAGGCAACGATTGAAAATTCGCCGACTGTTTTGGACTTAATATCTGTATAAAAACAAAGGCATATTACCGATTTCGGTAATATGCCTTTAAAGTTTGCTCTATTTTATTCTGTCGATAACGGCTTGTGCCTCGCTGTAAATTCTTTCGATGTCCGTGTTGATAAACTCTCCGTTTTCGTAAAGGATTTTGCCGTTTATCATCGTCATTTTAACATTTTCCTTTGAGCCGCTGTAAACAATGTTTTTTGTGATATTGTTTATCGGTTGCATATTCGGTCTGTGCATATCAATAACTGTCAAATCGGCTGTCTTGCCCTCGTCGATTACATCGCATTCGTCAAGCCCCATACAATGAGCCGAGCCGATTGTCGCTGCTTTCAAAATTGCGTTTGCATCGGTCGATGCGGCGTCGCAGTCATTGATTTTTTGCGTTGCGGCAATCAAATACATTTCGCGGAACATATCAAGCGCGTTGTTGCTTGCCGGTCCGTCTGTTCCTACAGCAAGATTAATGCCCAAGTCCATCATCTTTGAAACAGGCGCAATGCCAGACGCAAGTTTGCAGTTTGAGCCTGCATTGATTACCGCCCAAACCCCTCGCTTTTTATAAATTTCGAGGTCACTGTCATCAACCCAAACGCTGTGATATGCGCCGCCTCCGTAGTTGAACAGTCCAAGCTCTTCAAACAGCGCGGTTGGCGATTTTCCGTATCTTTCGATACAGCCATCAACCTCGGATTTCGTTTCGCTCGAGTGCATAAATACAGGCGCTGAGTATTTTTCGGCAAGTTGTGATATGCCTTGCATAATTTCCTTTGATGTTGTATATTCGGCGTGAAAGCCCAATTTGTATGACACAAGCTCGTCATAATTGTTATATTTGTTGTAATATTCCTCGAGCTTTTCAACAGATTCCTTGAAATTATTAACCGCACCGCACATAACCGTCCTGAATCCGAAATCGACGGACGCTTTTGCCATATTTTCCGGAAAATAATACATATCAAAGCATGCTGTGATTCCGCTTGTCAGGTATTCCAAAAACGCAAGTTTTGATAATTTGTAAATATCGTCGCCGTTGAGTTTTGCTTCCAACGGAAAGATTTTGTCATTCAGCCATGATGAAAGCGGCAAATCATCGGCAAACGAGCGTCCGAATGTCATTGCCGAGTGAGTGTGTGCATTTTTAAATGACGGCATCAGCAAATTGCCGTTTAAATCGTAAATTCTGTCGGCTTTAATGTCGCTTTTGCCGATTTTGACTATTTTGCCGCCGTCAACATATACATCTGTCGATTCAATTTCAAAATCCTTGTTTAAAACAAGTCCGTTTGTGAATTTAATCATTGTTTCTTATCCTTTCAAGCCCTTCTTTAAACGGCGCTTTTATTATTCCTCTGTCCGTGATAATTGCCGTTATAAGCTCGTGGTCGGTCACATCAAATGCAGGGTTGTAGCATTTCGTTTCGGGTAGAGCCATCGGCTTTTCATACCACATTGTTTTGATTTCGTTGCTGTCGCGCTCCTCAATCACAATGTCGTCGCCTGTCGGGCAATTGTAATCAATTGTGGAGTAGGGACCGAGAACATAAAACGGGATATTATAGTATTTTGCAAGCACGGCAACGCCCGATGTGCCGATTTTGTTAGCAATATCGCCGTTTGCCGCTATTCTGTCAGTTCCGACAAGTACAGCGTCGATTTTGCCCTGCTTCATCACAAGGCTTGCCATATTGTCACAAATCAATGTGACATCAACGCCTGCTTTTTCAAGTTCGTACGATGTCAGCCTCGCACCCTGCAAAAGCGGACGAGTTTCGTCTGTGTATGCATGAAAGGTGTATCCTTTTTCCTTTCCGAGCAAGAGGGGACCGAGTCCCGTGCCATACTCGCTTGTCGCAAGTGCCCCTGCATTGCAGTGAGTCAAAATGCCGTCACCGTCATGAAGCAGTGACAATCCGTATTCGCTGATCTTGCGGCACATTTCTTTGTCTTCGTTGTGTATTGCTATAGCTTCGTCGATTAAATTTTTGCCGCTGTTGTAAGCGTTTAACATTCTTTCGGTCGCCCACGAAAGATTAACCGCAGTCGGGCGTGCTGTGTCAAGATATTTTTTCAGCTCTGCCTTATCCCCGTCAAGCAATGCCATTGCATAGCCTGCAAAAATTCCGATTGCCGGTGCTCCTCTTACGCGTAGTTTTTTTATACATTCAAAATAATCCTCTTTTGTTTTTGGAGTTATGTATTTTTCTTCATTCGGCAACAGTGTTTGGTCAAGCAAATAAAGCTTGCCGTTTTCATATTTTATGTTTTCCATACCATAGCCCTTCCGTATTATTCGATTTTGTTATATCGCCTTAACGGTTTCCTTAATCAATTTTTCAAACTGCGGTGCAACATTTTGTGCCGCCTCGTTGACTTCCTCGCCCGAAAGCGGTTTGTCAAGTATTCCGCACGCAAGGTTTGTAATCAAACTTATTCCGCAAACCTTAAAGCCGCAGTGATTGGCAGCGATTGCCTCGGTAACTGTGCTCATTCCGACAGCATCTGCACCGAGTAGGGAAAGCATTTTTATTTCTGCCGGCGATTCAAATTGAGGACCTTTAAGCTGTGCGTACACGCCGCTGTACAAAGTTATATTGTTGTTCTTTGCAACGGTTTTGATTGCTTTTTGCAAGTCTTTATCGTATGCGTTACTCATATCGGGAAATCTTGTTCCAAACTCGTCAATGTTTTTGCCGATTAACGGACTGTCTACAAAGCACGAAATGTGGTCCTTAATCATCATAAAATCGCCGACACTCAAATTTCTGTTGATTCCGCCGCAGGCGTTTGTAAGAATCAGCTTTTTTGCACCAAGCAGTCGCATTAAACGAATGGGCATAACAACCTGACTCGGTGAATATCCCTCATATAAATGGAGCCTGCCTTGCATAAGCACAATATTTTTGCCGCCGATTTTACCGAAAACAAATTGCCCCTTGTGAGACGGTGCGGTGGAAACGGGCATATCTGTTATTTCGCGATAGGGGACAGTCGCCGTGATTTCAATAGTATCTGCCAATGCGCCGAGACCCGAGCCGAGGACAATTGCGGTTTCGGGAATTTCATCGGTAAATTTTCTTATTTCTTCAATTTGTTTTTCGTACATAATTGCCACCTTGCTTATAAATTATAATCATATTATAAATTATAAGGCGTAGTAAATCAAATAAATTTTAATATTCTATTGCAATATTATTTTTTATTTGCTATTATTATAAACAGATGATTATTTTGCTCAGTGCGTCCGTGGGATGCAATTGTGCAAATTTCTTGTTGGAGGAAATCATATGAAAAAAATTGTATCTGTTATGCTTGCTGTTGTTTTGGCTGTAAGCTGTGCTTTCGCTTTTGCCGGCTGTTCAAAAAAGAACAACGCAAAATATGATGTTGTGCTTTTGACCGACGGCGCAACCGTTACCGACGGTGCTCAAAACGAAAGTGCGTGGAACGGTGTAAAAGCTTATTGCGACGAAAAAAATCTTTCCTATCGTTATTTTCAACCGGGGCTCGATGAAAACGGCGAGTTGACTGTTGATTGCATTAAAAATTATTTTGAGCTTGCCGCAAATGCAGGCGCAAAATATATCGTTTTGCCGGGCGATGCATATTCGGTTGCGGTACACGAATATGCAGGTACATACAAAGACATTAAGTTTCTCCTTGTTGACGCTAAAGAAAAAAGTGCCGACGGAGTTGATTCTACAGATGAAAATGTAATGTGCATTGATTTTAACGAACTTCAGGCAGGTTTTCTTGCAGGTTATTCATCTGTAATTGACGGCTTTACAAAACTCGGCTACTTCGGCTCTGTTAAATCGG
>OJNI01002021.1_pt1 | contig 11011 bp, 9 predicted proteins | sample 1597441 | NCBI WGS metagenome assembly OJNI01 (sample SAMEA2452131, study PRJEB22498) | human gut metagenome | reverse complement strand
AAAATTATACACGACCAAAATCCTATATTCATAATACATACCTCCGCTTCAAATTTCGATTTATCTTTTTCTTTCTGAAAATGGGCAACTCCGATTTGGAATTGCCCATTTTTGCTGTAAACTGTTTACTTATCGAGTGGTTTCATTGTCGGGAAGAGGAGAACATCACGGATTGAATAGCTGTCGGTAAGGAGCATTACAAGTCTGTCGATGCCGATACCCAAACCGCCTGTAGGAGGCATGCCGTATTCGAGAGCGGTAACAAAATCGTGGTCAATCATATTAGCCTCGTCATCGCCTGCCTCACGGAGCTTCATTTGAGCCTCAAATCTGCCCATTTGGTCGATTGGGTCATTAAGCTCGGAATAAGCGTTGCCGTATTCACCGCCGAGAATGAAAAGCTCAAATCTCTCGGTAAGAACAGGACAATCCGGTTTTCTCTTTGTGAGCGGAGAAACCTCAACCGGATAATCCATAATAAATGTAGGCTGAGTGAGATTTTCTTCAACAAATTCCTCGAAAAAGCTGTTGAGAATATCGCCCCATGTTGCCTTGCCGGGCTGAATTTCAATTTCTTTTTCCTTTGCAACGGCGATTGCCTTTTCATTGTCGCTCATAAATGAGCCGAAATCAACGCCGCTGTATTCCTTAACCGCGTCAATCATAGTCAAGCGGCGGAACGGAGTTTCAAGGTCAATCTCCGTGCCGTTGAAAACGATATGAAGGCTGTCGCAAACCTCGTTTGCGGCATTGCGGATAAGCGCCTCGGCAATATCCATCATTCCGTGATAATCGGTGAATGCCTGATAAAGTTCAATACATGTGAACTCGGGATTGTGACGAACATCCATACCCTCGTTGCGGAAGTTTCTGCCGATTTCATAGACACGCTCCATACCGCCGACGATAAGACGCTTTAAGTAAAGCTCGGTTGCGATACGAAGATACATATCCATATCGAGAGTATTGTGGTGAGTGATGAACGGTCTTGCTGCCGCACCGCCCGGAATAGTATTCAAAATCGGTGTTTCAACCTCAATAAAGCCGAGGTTGTCAAGATAGTTACGAATAGATGTGATGATTTTTGAACGCTTGATAAATGTATCCTTAACATCGGGATTCATAATCATATCAAGGTATCTTTTTCTGTATCTCGTATCGGTATCAGTCAAGCCGTGGAACTTTTCGGGCAACGGAAGAAGAGATTTTGAAAGAAGCCTGATTTGCTTTGTATGAACGGAAACCTCGCCCGTTCTTGTTTTGAAAACAAAGCCGGTGATTTCGACAATATCGCCAATATCCCAAGTTTTAAACTCTTTAAAAACATCCTCGCCGACATCGTTCATACGAACATAGGCTTGAATTCTGCCGTTTCTGTCCTGAATGTCAATGAAGTTTGCCTTGCCCATATCGCGCCAGGTCATAATTCTGCCTGCGATTGTGACATCCTTTTCTTCAAGCTCGTCGAAATGGGCCTTGATTTCATCGCTGTGGTGGGTTTGGGTTGCAAGTGTGATTTCAAATGGGTCCTTGCCTGCATCCTGAAGAGCCTTAAGCTTGTCTATTCTGATTTGCTTTTGCTCGTTTTCGGAAAGAACAACCTCTGCCATCGTCATTTGAGCGGCATTGGCATTGTTGCCGATTTTTTCGATAATTTCAAGTGCCTGCGCCTCGTCGTCTGCCTCGCCCTCAAGAGCAACCGCGCCTGTTTGGAGGAAAAGAGTATATTTTACCTTGTCGCCGCTTTGCTCAACAAGATATTTTGGATTTGTTTTTTCCTCATCGTTTTGAAGTGTGTTTTGAACCTTCATTCGACTGTTCTTCTTAACAGCTTTGACACCTCTTTTGCAGGCATCCTCCTTATCGAAAACGGGAGACTTGCCCACTGCTTTTTCATCTATTAAAAATTCAAAAGTGAAAGTACCGTCACCCTTCTTGGTGATTTCAAACTTTCCTGCCATAAAATTATACCTCTGTTAAATTAATTAAGCTGAATATCAACAATTTCAAAGTCGATATTTCCGACCGGAGCCTCAACCGTAACGGTTTCGCCGATTTTTGCGCCGATAAGGCCCTTGCCTACCGGGCTGTCCTCAGAAATTTTGCCCTGTGCCGGATTTGATTCGCTGAAACCTACGATTTGATAAGCAACCTTGGCATTGTCTGCCTTGCGGATAACAGTTACCGTTGAGCCTACGGAAACAGTATCCTTATCTGTTGATTCAACAACAACTGCGTGGTCGAGCTGATATTCAAGGTCTTGGATACGAGCCTCGATTTTAGCCTGCTCCGATTTTGCCTCATCATATTCACTGTTCTCTGAAAGGTCACCGTATGAACGCGCAATTTTAAGCTTTTCCGCAATGTCGATACGGCCTTCTGTTTTTAACTGTTCAAGTTCTGCCTCAAGCTCAGCCTTACCGGCTGCTGTCATCTTAAAAGTCTTTGCTGGCATATGAATTAACTCCTTTATATTATAAAAATGCATTTTTAACCCTTTAATTATATATTATATATTATGCAAAGTCAAATATTATTTATTTTGCCACAGCAAAAACAGCCGCAGTGCGATTTTACCCGCGCCGCGACTGTTTTTATTAAATGCAAATTTTATTAATCGTTTGGAATGAATGCCTTGTGAACTGCAGATACCGCTCTGTCCGCATCGTCGGCATCAATGATAACGGAAATTTTGATTTCGGATGTTGAAATCATTCTGATGTTGATATTGCGCTCATAGAGTGCCTCAAACATTTTTGTAGCGGTGCCGGGGTGAGATTCCATGCCTGCACCTACAATTGAAACCTTTGCAACATTTGTGTCGCAAACGATTTTTGCGCCGTCAAGAGCCGATGTTTCTTTCAAAAGTTCAACTGCAACGGGTCCGTTGTCCTTGCTTACGGTGAAAACAATGTCCTTTGTATTATCGCGGCCGAACGACTGCAAAATAATGTCGACATTGATATTTTTTTGTGAAAGCTTTGAGAAAATATTGAAAGCAACGCCCGGATTATCCTTAACGCCCAATACAGATACAAGTGCAACATCCTTATCCTTTGTTACACCGCGAATTAACATTTTTTCCATTTTTGCAACCTCCTTGACAATTGTTCCCGGAACAGGATTCAATGATGATAAAACTTCTAATTCAACAGAATATTTTTTAGCCATTTCAACCGAGCGGTTATTCAAAACCTGCGCGCCGAGAGTGGCAAGCTCAAGCATTTCGTCATATGTGATTTCCTTAAGCTTTTTAGCACCTTCGACCTTGCGCGGATCTGCCGTGTAAACACCCTCAACATCAGTGAAGATTTGGCATTTGTCGGCATGGACAATGATTTTGTCTACAAACTCCCTCAGAAGCGTATGCGTCAGCTCATCGAAATTCGCATTCTTGTAGACAATTTCCATGAATTGTTCCGCGTTGGCCGTCGCTTCTTTCGCCTTTGCAAGCTCTGCCTGAAGTCTGTTTGGCTTGATATTTTTAATTCTTGCCGAACCGTAAACCGAGTTTGTGTTGAAGCCTGCCTGCCAGCCCAAAAGGCTGATAACCGGGAAGCCGAGCGACTCGATTGCCATTGCAAGAAGCGAGATTGAAATTTGCTCGCCTGCCGTAAGAAGTTGGTCAAGCTCTCTTTTTGCGGCAGTAGGATTGATTTCCAAAGCTTTTTCGATTAAATCATCTGTTGTGTCACCCTGCGCGGAAACAACTACCACAACATCGTTTCCTGCCTTGTAGGTATCGGTTACAATACGGGCAACATTCATTACGCGGTCGGCGTTGGCTACCGATGAGCCGCCGAACTTTTGAACAATAAGTGCCATATTTCCTCCAAATATATGAATACTGTAAATTAATAATTTGTTACTCTGATTTTGTTGATTACATCAACGCCGTCAAGTTTCTTTTCAAGTTCAACTTGTGTCATTGCGTCGGTAATAAATGCAATTTCGTTTGACGGCTGACCGACACGGGTAAGGAATTTTACATCATTGAAAATCGCCTTAACCTTGCTTTCGCTGCTCTTTGCGCGAACATAGAACGGCATTTCAAGCTCTGACTTTTCGTCAACAACATATGACTCGCTGCCGGGTCCCCAGCCAAAGCTCTTTCTCTTATTAACATGAACTGCGCAGTCAACCATATCGGCAACAACAGCCGATGCCGTTGCAAGTTTGCCGGCACCCTGACCGTAGAAGCAAACATCGCCTACTGCGTCGCCTCTTACGAGAATGGCGTTGAATACGCCGCTTACAGACGCAAGCTGTGAACCGTTGAAAACAACAGCCGGGCTGACAAATGCGGCAATTTTATCGTCGCTGATATATTTAATTTGACCGAGGAGCTTAATTACGCCGTTTGCCGATTGAATATAAGAAACATCCTCAAGAGTGATATTTGTAATACCTTCTGTATCAACCTGATTGGGATAAACATGCTTGCCGAAAGCAAGTGATGCGAGAATGCAAACCTTGCGGCATGCGTCAAAGCCCTCAATGTCAGCTGTCGGGTCTTTTTCGGCATAGCCGTTGTCCTGAGCGAGCTTGAGTGCGTCCTCAAAAGTCATTCCGTCCTCAATCATTTTGGTGAGGATAAAGTTTGTTGTGCCGTTGAGAATACCTGCGATACCCTCAATATTGTTTGCGGCAAGGCACTGTGCCATAGGTCTGATAATCGGAATACCGCCGCCCACGGATGCCTCAAAAAGATAATTTACATCGTTAGCCTTTGCCGTTTCGAGAAGCTCGAGTCCCTTTTGTGCGACAAGTTCCTTGTTTGAGGTAACAACGCTTTTGCCTGCTTTTAAAAGTTTTGATGTGAAATCGAATGCAGGATTTACTCCGCCCATTGTTTCTGCAACAACCTTAATTTCGGGGTCGTTCAAAATATCGTTAAAATCCTTTGTGAAAAGGTCTGCGTGCTTATCATCGGGAAAATCACGCAAGTCAAGAATTTTTGCTACCTCGAGCATTTCGCCGTCGGTGCGTTTTACAATGCTTTTTGCGTGAGTTTCGATAACCTCTGCAACTCCGGAACCTACAGTTCCGTAGCCCATAACTGCAACTTTCATTTTTTTCCTCCTATACTGACGGATTTTACTCCGCTTACATTTTGTATTTTTTCAACCAATTCGCCGTCTGTAATGCTCGTATTTGCGATACTGACGGTGATTGATACATCTGCAACATTGTTGACCGGAATGCTTTGATTGACACTCAAAACATTTGCGCCCAAAAGATACAACTCGCTCATAACGGAACTTAAAACGCCTGCGTTGTCAATCAGCTTTGCGTTGATTGTGGCAGTATCTTCGCCCTGCTCGCTGTATTCAAAAATCTTATCCTTGTATTTATAATATGCCGAGCGTGATATGCCTGCCATTTTTACCGCTTGGCTTACCGACGCTGCCTCACCCGAGGCAAGCAGATTTTTAGCGGCGATTACTCCCGAATAGACACTCGGAAGTATTGACGAATCGACCAAAAAATAATTTACTTTGTTCAAATTTGTCCACCACCCAAATACACTGTGTCGCTGTGAAAAACACTTTCACTATGTTAACACTATTCAGTCAAATTTTCAAGAACTTTTTTAAAATTTTTGAAAAATTTTCTATATACTACAAATTTGTCTTGAATAAGCGCATGTATTCAGTTAGAATAAACATATATACTATATTTAATATTTCATTCGGAAAAAGAGAAATCATATGACAAACAAAACATCAAAAAAACTTGATTTTTTAATCAATATTGCATTTGCCGCAACAATACTTGCGCTCGTATTTGTATTTTTCAAATACCTTTTTAATATCACGGCACCGTTTTTGATTGCGTTTTTTGTTGCAATCCTGCTGCAAAAACCAATCAGGCGGATTGATAAAAAAACAAACAAAAAAGCTCACGCATTTTGGAGCATATTGCTTGTGTTTTTATGCATAGCGGTAATTATTATTCCCCTTATACTCATTATTTCGCAAATTGCTGAAAAGGCTGTTGATTTGGTGAAATACTGTGCGGAACAGCTAAGCGACCTGCCCACCTTCCTCACAACGCTTGAGGAAAAACTTGTTGCGTTCGGAAAATTTTTGCCCGACGCAGCATACAAATCATATTGTAACAGCATATCACAGGCGTTTGCGAAGTTTTTGGACAATCCCGAATCATCTGCGCTGTCTATTGATTTCGACACGATAAAAAATGGGCTTACAACCGGAGTTTCGGGCGTTTACAGCGTTGTAAAGAATGTGCCGTCGGTATTACTTGCCGTTGTTATAGCAATTATCGCCTGCATTTTCATGACAAAAGATTATGACAGAATTGTCAAATTTATACAAATTCAACTTCCGCACGACAAGCGCAATGTACTTGTTGAATTAAAGCAAATTTTCAACAAAAATGTTCTAAAAATCATGAAAGCATACGGCTTGATTATGCTTATCACATTTTGCGAGCTTTTGCTCGGTTTCGGAATAATGGAGCTTTGCGGAATAATGACAAACCCGTACTTCGTTTGGATTGCGGCAGGCACAACGATATTTGATATTTTGCCGGTTGCAGGCTCGGGCGGAATTTTAATTCCGTGGGCACTGTTTTCATTCGTTTCGGGTAATTACAAGCAGGGTATTGGACTTCTCATACTCTACGGAGTAATCACCGTGATAAGACAGTATATAGAGCCGCGAACAGTCGGCAACACTCTCGGAATACATCCGCTGATAACACTTATAGGTATGTATTTGGGATTAAAACTTTTCGGCTTTTGGGGAATGATAGCCGTACCTATGATTGTCGTAATACTCAAAGCATACAACGATACCGGCAGAGTCCACCTTTGGAACTCGCCGAATGCAAACAGGAATTAAATATTAAACATAAAAATGCGCCGACGGTTTTGAGCCTTCGGTGCATTTGTTGCATACACTGTTTTTATAAGCCGCAATCAACAACAATATATGTCATATATCAAAAATCCGCGTTATTGTTAAAATTTCCCGCTTAATTGCATGCCTAATTTGACTTTTTATTAAAATAATTATATCCTTTAATAAAGGAAACAATTAAAAATCACCGACAGTATTTTGCAAATGCTTTCAATGAAAGGACAGTGATTGTTATTATGAATTATGACGAATTAATGAGCATAAAAATCATACCAAAGGAAATAGCAAAATCACAATCAAAGGCATTTGTAAATGGTTTGCACCACACGCCGTACAGAGATGAAATTCGCCTTTTTTCGTGCATAAAACAAGGCAATTTGAAAAAGCTGATTTTTGAGCTTAAACAGTTGGGAATACAAAATATAACAGTAGGTCAAATGTCGGATGACGATTTGCAACAGCACAAGTATATGGCGGTCAGCTTTATAACCCTTGCCACAAGGTATGCGATACAGGGCGGTTTGAACGAAAACCTTGCATACCGCTTTTCCGACGATTTTATACTTAAAGTGGATAAATCAAAAAGCAGAGCGGCTGTTTATGCCGCAATTGTTGACGGAGCAATTGAACTGACCAACAAGGTAAGCTGTGAGCAAAAAAATTTAAACTATTCGCTCCATGTCCGCAAAAGTATTGCATACATAAACAAAAATCTCGATAAAAAATTAACTGTAAATTCCATTGCCAAACATTGCGGACTTTCGCCCGACTATTTGTCGCATTTATTCAAATCCGAAATGGGTGTTAATTTAAGCAGTTATATAAATCACCAAAAGTTGGAACTGTCCCAAACACTTCTTTGGGAGGGGTATGGCAATGAAAAGATTTGCTCTATGCTTGGATTTTCAAGTCAAAGCCATTTTATTTCAACATTTAAAAAGGAATACGGCATAACACCGGGCGAATATACCGCAATGACAAGGTAGAATAAGCAAATATAAGAACATAAGAAAAAAAGTCTTTTCCTGCTTAACGGCAAGAAAAGGCTTTTTTGAATTGATTAAAGTCCTGCTGTTTCTTTGATATATTTGCGTGCTTTTACGGCATACTCGAATGGGTTTGCCTTTGCAGGGTCCTGCTCTGCCTCGACAACTACCCAGCCCTCGTAATTATTCTCGGCAAGAATGTCGAAAATAGGCTTAAAATCAACATCGCCGTCACCCGGAACGGTGAATACGCCTGCGCGAACAGCGTCAAGGAATGACATATGCTTCGGCACAACCTCGTTGTTATAAACATCGAGTCTGACATCCTTGAGATGAACATGCTTAACTCTGTTGACATACTTTTTGAGCACGGGAACAGGGTCGATGCCTGCGAATGTGAGATGACCCGAGTCGAAAAGAAGATAAACAAGGTCGGGGTCTGTCATATCCATAAGCTTATCGATTTCCTCAACTGTTTGAACACCGGTGCCCATATGATGATGGACTGTGAAATACATGCCCTTTGACTTTGCATAGGCACCCATTTCGTTGAAACCCTTTGTAACAATTTCCCACTGCTCGTCGGTATAATAAGGCTTTTCGTCAAGGATTGACTTTGTCAAATCGCCCTGAATCGAATTGCCCTGCTCCGACGCACCGATAACCTTTGCGCCGAGCTTATGAAGTTTGTCGCAATGAGCCTTGAATGCCTCGATAGTTTCCTCGTATGGTTTTGAGGTGAGGTATGACGAAAACCATGCGTTGCAAATTTGAAGTCCTCTTATATCAAGATATTTTTTCAAAACATCGGGGTCGGACGGATATTTGTTGCCGATTTCAGAGCCTTTAAAGCCTGCGAGTGCCATCTCGGACACGCACTGCTCAAATGTGTTTTCTGCGCCTAAATCGGGCATATCGTCGTTGGTCCATCCGATAGGAGCTATGGCGAGTTTTACTTTGTTTGGATCAAGCATTATATAGTTTACCTCTCGTATTAATAGTCAAAAGTGTTTGCGATATGCTTTTGCATATCGTCATATGCGGCGGCAACGGTTTCGCTCTTTGAAACTTCTGCAACGCCTACACGCCACCACGATTCAAAACCGGGGGTCATTGTTTTGGGCAAAACCTTTATGTCGAACAAAACGGCTCTGTCCTGCTTTTTAGCGTCGGCAAGAGCGGCACGAAGTTCATCCGAAGTGCGGATTGTGTATGCCTTTGCGCCGTAGCCCTCTGCGATTTTAGCAAAATCGGGGTCAATCTCTGCGCCGTCGAGCATACCCGTTTTCGGGTTTCTTGCGCGGAACACGGTGCCGAATGTGTCTGTGCCCTGATTGTTTTGGAGGTTTTCGATACATCCCCAACCCATATTGTCAAAGAGGCAAACATTGATTTTAAGCCCCTCCTGCAATGCTGTATAAAGCTCGCTGTGACCCATAAGAAACGAGCCGTCGCCGCAGAAGGTGTAAACCTCGGCATCTGGCTTTGCAAGTTTTGCGCCGAGCGCGCCGTTAACCTCATAGCCCATATTTGAATAGCCGTATTCCATATGATATGTGCCCCTTGCTTTCGGGCGGAAAAGGCGCTGCATATCGCCCGGGAGTGAGCCTGCCGAGCCGAGTGCAATATCCTCATCATCCATAAATTCGTTGATGATGCCCAATGCGAGAGTTTGATTTAAGCCGCCGGGGAGCTCTGTTGAATAGTAATCATCAACAATTGCGTCCCACTCTTTTTTGGCTTGTGCATATTCTGTTGTGTATTGTGATTTATAGCCGTCACAAGCGTTGATGAGCGAAGCGAGAGCCTCTTTTGCATCGGCAACGATTGCCTCGGCATCCATTTTGTATGCGTCAAACGGGCAAACATTGATTGCCAAAACTTTTCTGTTTTCATTAAACAGCCATTTTGACGATGTGGTGAAGTCGGAAAATCTTGTGCCGACGCCGATTACAAGGTCGGCATCTCTTGCAACAACATTTGCCGCCTTGCCGCCCGTTACACCGATTCCGCCGAGATTGAGCGGATGTTTCCAATCGATAATGCCCTTGCCTGCTTGAGTTTCGGTAATCGGAATGTTATATTTTTCGGCAAATTCGAGCAATTCTTTTTCGGCAGATGAATATCTCACACCGCCGCCGCAAACGATAATCGGCTTTTTAGCCGCCTTGATTGCGGCAACTGCTCTTTCAAGCTGTGATGCCGAAATCGGGCGTCTGTCGATATGCCAAACGCGCTTTTGAAGAAAATGCTCCGGATAATCATAAGCCTCGCCCTCAACATCCTGCGGCATTGCAAGGCAAACCGCACCGGTGTCGGCAGGGTCTGTAAGCACGCGCATTGCGTTGAGGCAAGCGGTCATAAGCTGTTCGGGGCGATTGATTCTGTCAAAATAGTGGCAAACACCCTTGAATGCATCGGTAACCGTTCTGCCATAGTTATCAAAAAATTCTGCCTGCTGAAGAACAGGGTCGGGCTGACGGCAAGCAAATGTGTCGCCGGGGAGAACAAGAAGCGGAATTCTGTTAGCCGTTGCACAGCCGCAGGCGGTAACCATATTTGTTGCGCCCGGACCGATTGACGAAACGCACGGAATGATTGCCTTTCTGTCCATCTGCTTTGCATATGCAACAGCGGCAAGACCCATATTTTGTTCGTTTTTGCCCTGATAAAATTTGAGATTGTGACCGCCCTGCTCGAGCGCCTGACCGACGCCGACAACACAGCCGTGACCGAAGATGCCGAAAATTCCCGAAACGAATTTCGACTCAACTCCGTCAACCTCAATATATTGATTGTCAAGGAACTTAACAAGTGCCTGTGACATAGTGAGTCTTTCTCTATTCATTAAAAAATACCCCTTTATAATGAATTAAGCTTCAATTTCGGAGAGCTTAACAGGTCTGTGCTCTTTAACCGAAAGCTTTGCGGCAAGACCGAGACGAAGAGCCTCGAGTCCGTCGTTAACAGTAGTTTTTGTAGGAACATCGTTTTGAACGGCGTTGATAAACTCTGTCATTTCGTCGGTGAAAGACTGCATGTATCTTTCAAGGAAGAAATAGAGCGGCTTATCCGTAACCTTGCCGTTTTCGTTAATGTATGAAACATTTGTCGGAGTGTCATTTGCGGCGCTTGCCTGAC
>OJNI01002016.1_pt1 | contig 11027 bp, 9 predicted proteins | sample 1597441 | NCBI WGS metagenome assembly OJNI01 (sample SAMEA2452131, study PRJEB22498) | human gut metagenome | reverse complement strand
GCCGTGACGGAGGAAAAGCCGCAGGCAGGTGCAGAGGAGTCCGGGACGCCGGAGACAACCGGACCGGTAGAAAACACAGAGCCTGTAGAGACTGTGGAACAGAAGGATGCACCTGCGGAACCGGAGCAGGGGACACCGGAAGAGACTGGTAAAGCGGAAGAAATTGATACAACAAATGGGGAGGAGAAATAATGGCCTATTATCTGATTGATTTTGAAAATGTAAAGAGCCGAGGCATGGAGGGAGTGGAACTGCTGGCGGAGGAGGATACCGTCTGCATTTTCTACAGTGACAATGCGGACAGCATGACTTTTGACCTGCATCGGAAGTTGAATGAGACGAAAGCACAGATCATTTACCACAAGGTAGCAGTGGGTACCAAGAATGCACTGGATTTCCAGCTGGCAACGTATCTCGGTTACCTGATCTGTGAGCAGCAGAGGGAAGGGATACACCCGGATTACTTTATCGTGACCAAGGACAATGGATTCACCAGTCTGATGGTATACTGGAAAGCACAGGGAGTTCCCGTGCGCATTATCCGTAATCTCTTGTGGGGAAAGAATCCAATGGCGGAACAAAATCTCCTGACCGAAGAAAATGCAATGGAAGTAACGGAAAGTACGGAACAGGAGAGCGTGCAGGCTCTGTCGGTGGAAGCTGCAGAGCCGATGGCAGTGGAAATCACAGAACAGGAGACAGAGAACGCAACAGCGGTAATGACGGAGGAACCGAAGGCGGAAGTGGATGCAGAGGAGATTGCAGAGCCAGCATTTGTGAGCGTGCAGATTCTGGAAGAACCGTTGCCTGAGATACTGGAACCTGTGCCTGTGGAACCCGTGAAAAAAACGGTAAGGAAAAAGAGCGGAAATACCCGGAAGAAGAATACTGCAAATATGACAGAAAAGAAAACGACGGAGAAAACTGTTGATAAGAAGGCTTCAGAGAAGAAGGCAGCAGAAGAACCGGATGAACTGGCCCAGGCAGTGGAAAAGGTGCTTTCCGACCAGACCATCGTTCCTCAAGTGGTAAAATTCATCCGCCAGTACAAGACCAAACAGGGAATCAACAATGCCCTGAACAAAGAGTTCAAGGACAGTAAACGTACCAGCGAGATTTATTCCGCTATTAAACCTCTGATTGCGGATAAAAAGGGGAAATGATAAAATAGATCAACAAAAAATTAAAAGAAAACTATTGACATTATAAAATCAGAGTGGTATCTTTGCTATCGAACAGAAAGTGAAATTCGATGAGCAGAACAAGATCTGCATACGGAAGCATTTCAGAGAGCCGCCGGTTGGTGTGAGACGGCATGTGAGTATGACAGACTATCCTCTGTGAGAAGTACACTGAAGCAGTTAAGTAGGTGTCACCGGTATTCTACCGTTATTTAGAAGCCTGTTGGAAATGAAGCATGATTTTTATGTGTTTCATGGAGATGGGAACAAGAGGTCATGTGATAAAACATGGCAAGCAAAGTGGTAACGCGGAGAGCTTAGAGCTTTTCGTCTTTGAGTGCTTATAAAGCACTGGAGACGGAAAGCTTTTTTGTTTTACGGGCAATCAGAATTTTTCTTTCTGTCACGACAAAACAACAAGACACAAGAAAGAAGGAAACAAAAATGAACAGTTTGGTAATCATTCTGATCGCAATGGTAGTGCTGGTAGCAGGCTATGTCTTCTACGGAAGATGGCTTGCAAAAAAGTGGGGAATCGATGAGAAGGCGAAGACGCCTGCGTTTACCCATGAAGACGGAGAGGACTTCGTGCCTTCCTCCAAATTCACTGTATTTTCTCATCAGTTTTCCTCTATCGCCGGAGCAGGTCCTGTGACGGGTCCCATCCTCGCATCGGTATTCGGATGGGTTCCCGTGCTCCTGTGGCTTCTGATCGGCGGTCTGTTCTTCGGTGCCGTACAGGACTTTGGTGCTCTTTACGCATCGGTTAAGAATGAAGGAAAATCGATGGGTATGATTATTGAAAAATACATAGGTAAAACCGGTAGAAAATTGTTCATGCTGTTTTGCTGGTTATTTACTTTATTAGTAATTGCCGCTTTCACCGACATGGTTGCCGGAACATTCGTTGGCAAAGGAGAAGGAATCACCGGTACCGCAAAAGCATATGCTGACTCTGCTGCCGCTTCCATTTCCATGTTGTTCATCGTTGTTGCCATCGTCTTTGGAATCATTCAGAAAAGCGTTGGCAAAATGAATGAAATTGTAAAAGCACTTGTTGCTATTGGTTTACTTGTTGTTATGTTTGCCGTTGGTATGCATTTTCCGATTTACGCAAGCAAAGATGCCTGGATTTACATCGTTATGGCTTATCTGTTTTTGGCTTCCGTACTTCCGATGTGGCTTCTCATGCAGCCAAGAGATTATATGACAACATTCATGCTTTTAGGTATGATTGTTGGTGCAGTTGCCGGAGTCATTGTTGCTCATCCGGCTATGAAGTTAAATGCCTTTAATGGTTTCTCCATCACAGGAGCAACCGGCACAAGTACTTTGTTCCCGACGCTTTTCGTAACCATTGCCTGCGGTGCCGTTTCCGGTTTTCACAGTCTGGTATCATCCGGAACTTCTTCAAAAACCGTCAGCAATGAAAAAGATATGCCAATGATCGGCTATGGTGCCATGGTTGTAGAATCTCTTCTTGGTATCGTTGCCCTCGTCGTTGTCGGTGCTGTTGCCGTAAATGGTTCCGCACCGGAAGGTACACCATTTGCCATCTTCTCAACCGGTGTTGCCGGATTCCTTGAGAAATTCGGTGTTCCGGTACACGTTGCTACCGTATTTATGACAATGTGTGTTTCCGCTCTGGCACTTACTTCCCTCGATTCCGTTGCTCGAATCGGAAGAATGTCATTCCAGGAATTATTCTACTTAGATACTACAGACCCATCCGAGATGAAACCTTGGCGCAGACTTTTAACAAACAAATATTTTGCCACTGTTATCACACTGTTCTTCGGTTACCTTCTGACACTGGGTGGTTATAACAATGTATGGCCACTGTTCGGTACTGATTGCACTGGCTGTATTCTTGAAAACAACCGGACGTACCGGATGGACATTGTATGCACCAATGTTTATCATGCTTGCCGTAACCTTTACCGCTTTGGTTCAGAAAACAATTGCTCTTGTGCAGAACACATTGGCAGGCAATGCAACCTTCTTAGTGGATGGACTTCAGTTCATCGTTGCCATTCTTCTGATGGTACTTGGTGTTCTGGTTGCGTTTAGTTGTCTGAAAAAACTTTTTGGTCGTGAGAAAAAAGCAGAAGCATAATTATAGAAATATAACCCCTTCTCTTTCTTGAATTTAAGAGAAGGGGTTTTTCTGTTTTGTCCCTAATATTATATTACAAAGAAAATAATTATGATAACAATACTCATAACAGTTAATGTAACAAATGCACTTTTTATCTTATTTGATATAAACAAAAAGAATCCACTATAAGCCAGCATTATTATCAAACGAATAACATATCCAAAAACCAACCATAGCCAAATTGGCATTTCCATACCACTTTGTATTCCCATGCAGCCTACTGGTTCAGTAATACCCACAAGACCGTATAAACGGTAAAATGTAATAAACTGCGGCAAATAAATAATCCCAAATGAAATTATAATAATGAATACAGAAACCAGTATTTTTTTGTGTGCCATCTTTTTTCTTCCCAGTAAAGTTGCCTGCAACAACATTTTTTGCCCGGTTTCATAATCCTGTGTAAATACACTGCATAACGAAAATGTCAAAAGCAACAATCCAAGAGTCATCAAAATGCCGTTTCCCTTGGAAAAATCCATTAGTTTTACATATCCACCCTCATAGACATATGCATGCAGATTATATTTATTTATGTAATTGTTTCGTTCAACAACTTTTTCAAAGCCATGTACCGGTCGAAGGTCTTCACTAAGAATCATTAGGTCCTCCACCTTATCTTCTTCCATAAATTTTTGCTGTTTCTTTTTTAATGACTGAAAACGCTTATTTTCCTTCTGTATAAAGTTTGTCTTTTCAATCGTTTTCTCTCCTTCTAACTGCTTCATATAAGTATAATAATAATATTCATCTTCATCATCAAATATCAAATGTGATTGATACGACAAAAAACATGAAACAATCAAAAAAAGGAAAAGAATCATGCTAACTCGTCCACCTTTTCTAACTTTATAAAGTTCGTACCGAAACAATGAATCATGGCCTTTCAAGAATCGTTTTTCATTTTTCATAAATGCAAAATTAAACAACTCACTTTTTCGACTTTCTTCTTTCATCTTTGAAAATCCAATCATTCCGCAAATCATACATATAAGCAAAAGAAGGAAATATACTGCCATAACAACAACTGGATAGGAAACCGGCTCACCCCAAATATTTATGTTTACATATTTTCCAATTATATCTCCTGCATTTAAACAATAAGCCGGATCAATATACTTTAACCAATTCAAATTAGAATTTATTGGTATTTGTACATAAACCAAAACACATCCTATAATACAAAAGAAAAAAATCATTATTGAAATCAATGCTCTTTTTCCTAATATGCATATACAATCAATAAAAATAGCCAAAGCAGTCATGATAAATATTAAAATAATCATGCTTAGAATCAAAAACTGACCGACTGACAATTCACTTCCACACGAACGATATGCAAGAACAGATTGAATGCTTCGACTCAAATCTCCGACTCCATACCGCTCCCTTAAAATAACAAAATTACATCCATAAAAAATTAAAGCTGCAACTGCTGTCCCGCAAATATGAGCTGCCAGTTTGGCAAAAAAGAGTTTTCTTTTTCCAAATCGTGTAACATATAAAAGTTTTGCAATCCCTGTTTCATTCTCCCTGACAAATAATAAGTATCCTAAATACAAAACAAAAAACAATACGACAATTCCTGTCACCGTCGAAAACATCTTTTCGATTCCTAAGGAAGGCTCTGCATCTACTTTAACCATTTTCATTTTTTTAAAGTGAGCTGCTGTTTTTTCAATATTTTTTTCAGCAAAGCCCCCCTCAGTAAACGTTGAAAACAAAGTTATCTTTTTTGCATTTTCCTGTATTCTTTGCCGGTAATCGTTATAAGTACTAACTGCTTCCAATTCTTTTGCAAATCTAACATATAACTTTTCTTTGTCGGCCATTTCATTTTGCTTATATTTTTCTGCTTTGTCTTTTGAACTTGCAATTTCGTCTTGTAGATTTTTTTCTTCAGATAGAAATTGCTGCCAAACTTTTTTATATTGACTAGAAGAAAAATCTTCCGTATTTTCAAAACATAATATTCCACAATTTATCAAAATACAGAACAACAATACACCCCACATATATGGGCTTTTTACTATTTTGCTAATCTCATTCCGAATCATCTAACTACTCCTTATAAAAATGATATAAATATACATCATCTAATGTAGGCCAAACCGTGGTTTCTTCATCGCTCTTTGAATCCAAATAACGTACAACAACCTGATTTCCTTCTTCTCGAATTCCTGCAACCAGATATTTATCCTGAATCTCTTTAAGCTGCTCTACTGTCACTTTCTTTTCATACACAATACCATACAATTCCTTTTCCAGAGATTCCGGATTACCGCTTCCAATAATTTCCCCATGTTTTAAAAGCAAAATTTCTTTTGAAATGTATTCCACATCGGATACGATATGCGTAGCTATCAAAACAATTTTTCCAAGTGCCATTTCCGAAATAAGGTTACGAATTCGAATCCTTTCTTTCGGATCAAGTCCGGCTGTTGGCTCATCCATGAAAACCACCTTTGGATCTCCTAAAAAAGCTTGTGCAATCAAAAGTCTCTGTTTCATTCCTCCCGAATATGTTTTGATTTTTTGTTTTCCCATCACTTCCATGTTAACACACTTTAAAAGTTCCGGAATTTGTTTTCTTGCCACCTCCTTTTTTACACCCTTTAATGTTGCCATATACATCATAAACTTATAGCCGGTAAAATACGGAAACATATTTTGGTTTTGTGGCACATACCCAATCTTACCAACATACTCATTAATGTTGTCATAAATAGACATTTCATCACATAAAATCTGCCCTTTTGTTGGCTTTAAGCTGGCGGTTAAAAGCTTCATCCATGTAGATTTTCCAGCCCCATTGGGTCCTAGAAGTCCATAAACTCCCGGTGTAAAAGAATAGTTTATTTTACGAATTGCACAAAAATCTCCATACGATTTTTTTAGATTCTCACATTTCAAAATCATGCGCTTACTTCCTTTCAAATAATTCTTTCTTTTGGTCTTTAAAAAGAGAATCTCCATATACAACATGAAGAACATTCTTTTTATCATAATATTCGGCAAAATCTCCAAATGTATTGGTAAAAGAAGCAATGCCCTCAAGTTCTTCCCATGCACTGTCTTTCAGATAATAAAATTTTTCTTTTTCCATATCTCCCCTGATTAAATGATTTTTATATGTATAATACAACACATCCGTTTTGTCCGGCTTATATATTTTTTTCTTCTTTTTACTTCCAATTGCTACTTCAAAAACTTCCATTGTTTCTTGATTATATACATATACTGCCTGGTCAATCATGCCTATTACAATACAGCCTTCTAAATCTTTTTCGCTACATACCTGCGACTGTTTTCCTGTTTTTATATTATACTCATATACTTTTGAATACTCCTTCGCAGTACTGTAATCCTTATCTTTCTTTCCAAGTTTTCGATAAGTAGATTCATAATACAATTTTTCGCCGCTTTTTTCTAATAATAACAAACCATGAAACTTTTCTTTGTTTATATCAGAAATTTCTTTTGTTTCACCGGATTCCAGATTGATTGCAAGAAGGACACTATAGCTGCTATGGGAACCGGCACCACCAATATTATCCTCTTTAACAATAGGTATCCCTGCCTCTGCATAAGCAATGCCATTTTCTACATACACGCTATTGTACACCTTCACCTGATAATCCAGGTTATATAATTTCGTTCTTCCACTACCATCTAATTTTTCCCGATAAACAACTCCCTTTGACAAATCCGCCTGTCCAAACAAATAAACATATTCCCCGGATATAACAGGAACGCAATTGAAAAATAAATCCTTATTCAATGCCGCATCACAAGTAGGATCCGGGTTTGTGTTTTCGTCATAAGGTTCATGTTCACAATTTGATTTGTTACATAAAACAATACTTGATTTTTGATTTGGATCAAAAATATGCAGTAAGCCATCCTGCGTTGTAAAAACACTTGCCAGACAGGAAACCGACTCCCCACTTGCACTATGTAAACTTTCCGTAATTTTCATTTTATTTTCTGTACTTTTTTCCGCACCACACCCGGTTATGAAACAGGCACACGCAGCTACAATTAATAACGCTTTCTTTTTCATTTCTTTCCCCGCTTCCATTTATTATATTGTTTTTGAATCTTGTTTAAAATATCCGGATACTTTTCCATTTTTAGCTTTTTTACAAACTGGTCAATCATCTTTTCCGGTTCTTCATCGCTTTCCAGCAGTTTTTGATAAAACACGTCAACCTCGTTCAGTATTTTTTTGTTTTTCTCAACAACCTTCTTATTTGGAACAAAACCTGCTGCTGGCGACATACTATATTCTTTGTTTCCATCATAATAGTATTTGGCTTTGTCTTTTTCTCCATTTGCTTCATATATGCTAAACTTCGTATTTGCAAGCTTTGCGGGACAATAATCTGAAACATGTTTTTCTCCCACGACCTTTCCATTCTTTAATGAGTAATCTTTGCCCTCTTCACCAAAACAGATGAGGTTAGCCAGTTCTTTGTCTGTATTTACAAGCATTAATAAATTTTTTGATTCTTTCGGATGTTTTGTCCATGATGCAATTCCATGAACGGCATTTTCCATTTTATTTATATATCTGGATGATAACTTGCGTGAATAGACAGGAATTTTTCCTCCATCCTCTAAATATAAATAATTACCATCCATTATTTCTTTTGGCATTGTTGCAATCATTGCCATGAAATTTCCACTCAGTGCTTCTGAATAATCTTCATTCTTATCACAAGATAACAATCCCTCACGTTTCAATTGCGCCATGGAAATCCAAAATTCTCTAACATCTTTATTTTCCCAAATATTTTGAATTATTCCTTTATCAGACATGTACACTCCATCACATATGCCGATATAACCTAAATTCGTAAAACGATCAGAAAAACATTCACCTAAATCATTCCACAAAAGATATAATGGCAGTTCTGATATATCCTTATTTTCAATAACCCATTTACACAATTTTTTTATATCAAGCTTGTCTGCATTCATAAAATCAGGTTTACTTGCTATCTTCTCTGCATTTATTAAAAGATATGTCGAATCCGCCTGCTCTTCTTCATTGTAAAAGCCATATATCTTCCCTTTGTAAGTTATCCTTTTCCATACATTTTTGCCATATTCTTTTTTTAATTTTTTCCCATTTTCGCTCTTAAGCCATTTGCTCAGAGAAAGAAGATTGCCCTGTTTAATCTGCCGGATATATGTTCCATCTTTTTCAGCGTCACCATACCCAGTCCACATCAAATCTCCGATTCCTTGTTTTTTCGCTTTATCAATACCATTTTGATAAGATTCATACGACTCAGCATTTAACCCATAAAAAGAAAGATTATAATTATACCCCAATTCATGAATTCTTTCATTAATCGCTTTTTTTCTACTTTCACTCAGATAATCTGTCCATGTACTATCCGTCATCCAAACTAGGTTAACCGGCTTCTCTTTGTTCGAATCGTTCGACTTCTCCTTTGTAGCAGCATTCTCTGTCACAGAAGGACTTTTATTGTCTGTTTGCTTTTTCGTACAGCCGGAAAACACACAAATGATACTTATTGCAAACATTAGATACAAAACGCTTTTTTTTATTATTTTTCTGTATAAATATCCTCTATACATTCTCTCGCCACCTTTCCAGTAGTATAAGCTTTTATTTAATTTCATAAATCTTTATTATTATATTAATATATCTAAATGTTTCTGTCAACAATATTTTTTACACCGTAATATTGAAAATTTAAACATAATATGATATTATAAATATACAAGGTGGGTGCTATGGAGGAAAAAATGGCATACAAAAATAACCTTATTACCGGAATTACAGAATTATTGGTACTTAAAATTTTAGAGCAACAAGATAGTTATGTTTACGAAATTCAAAAAATGATTAACAATAATTCCGAGCATTTACTATCTATTTCTCTTAATACCATTTACACGGTCACCTATAAATTACAAAACGAAAATCTGATAAGTGAATACTCAAAACTTGTGGGAAAAAAAAGAACACGAGTATACTACCATCTAGAAGAAACCGGGAAAGAGTATCTCACAAAAATTACAGCTAATTATAATAACATGATTGACGGTGTAAATCACATAATTAATTTTTTGGGAGGCAATCTAAATGAGTAAATTGAAACAGCGCTACTTGAAGGAAGTAAAATCATTCTTTCCGATTATGGGAAAACCGGAACGACGGCATCTAAAAAAACTTTCGGAACAAATTAATGACTACTGCCTAGAAAAAGAAGTATTCTCGATAGATGATTTATATCAGGACTTCGGACGTCCAAGTGAAATTTCCAATACCTATTTTTCAAATATTGATATCAATGATTTTGTTAAAAGAATACAACTTTCCAAATGGTTAAAAAGAGGAATCGCCATATTTCTCTTGATTGCATTAATCGCCGTAACAGTATATAGTATCGACAGTTACTGCACTTATAAAGTTTTTGAACGCGAATCCATTTATTTCGAAGAAACTGAAATTACAGATTAAATACGGGGGAATTATAGCTATGAAAAATTTTACAACAAGATTATTATTTGTTACACTTTTTATTTGTTTTTCTTTTTCTATCTTATCTAGAAAAAGTCAGGCCGCCAACATCACATCGTCAAAACAGATTTATTTATTAGAAAATGGAGACTATCTTGAAACCATTATTACTGGTACACCTGCATTTTCTAATAATATTTCCTACCTTTCTTCATCAAAATCCATAACAAAAACAAAGACCTCAAAATATAAGAGCAAAAATGGTTTAACACTTTGGTCTGTATCAATTAAGGCCACATTCACGTATAACGGTCGCACATCTAAATGTACCTCTTATTCTCATAGTACAACATGCCCCTCCTCCTCATGGAAAATAAAATCCGTTACTTCAAGTAAAAATGGCTCTTCCGCAACCGCAACAGCTGTTGCGACTCATTCAAGAAACAATACCCAAAAAAATTTTACGAAATCTGTTACCATTTCCTGTAATAGTAATGGTATCGTATCCTAATTTATATCCCTCTGTCATGAAGAAAAATTGACAGATTAAATATTTCAAGTTAAAATAGAAAAGGCGAAATTTTGGTTTCTGCCGCCACACTTAGGCAGATGTAGTTCATCGGTAGAACGCCAGCTTCCCAAGCTGGAGAGGCGGGTTCGATTCCCGTCATCTGCTTTTTTATTTTTCAACTTCCGGGTCGTTTTCTTCCCACACGATTTCATCTTCAACAAACCCGTGTTTCTTTTTATGTCTCACAATTAATTTGAGAATAAATCCGCTCGCAAACACAAGCGCCGATACAAGCCATCCGGCAAGGCACTCTGCCCACAGAGCATAACCATAATGACCGCCTTTCTGCACAAACAAAACGTACAGATTCCACACAAACAAAATCAATAATGTCGCTGGCGCAATGTAACGAATCGCAAGACGAATCCATATACGAGGCATTTTAAATTTCTTTGTATTTCGATTAATCTGCTGCCACACTTTATCAATCTGAAAGCACCAGCCAACTGCAATACATTCCAAAATTCCGATTACAATCAAGTTAATCTGATTTGTCCAATTATCCACAATGTCAAGCCATGCTACACCGGCACGTGTCGCGTATAATAAAGAAATAATTGCACTGATTACACAGGCCCACCGTGTCACCTTCTTTGGATTCAAATGGAACTTATCTGC
>OJNI01002002.1_pt1 | contig 11106 bp, 7 predicted proteins | sample 1597441 | NCBI WGS metagenome assembly OJNI01 (sample SAMEA2452131, study PRJEB22498) | human gut metagenome | reverse complement strand
GCCCGCAACATTCAAACGGAGCGTTTTAAAGATTATCCGGGTATCTACTGTAATGCCCAAATGTCCCCGCCTCTGCTGAAACGCTTTTGTCCGTTGGATAAACAATGCCTTTCTTTATTAAAAATGGCGATGCAGAAATTCGGACTTTCTGCACGGGCTTATGACCGGATTATCAAACTCTCCCGGACAATTGCCGACCTGGCAAGTTCGGACCATATCCTGCCGCAACATATTGCGGAAGCTATTCAATACCGAAACCTGGACCGGGAATCGTGGGGGAGTTAAGTGCGTATTCGAAAGACACTAAAAGCATCACATTTTAAGTCATGCATGGCGGAAAATGGTACAGAAACGAACTATCCTTTCAGGCCCAACCCTCTCGCGATTGTCGGGATCCATCCGAAACCAGCTTTCTCCGGAAGGTGTCGTAAATCAAGTTACGGGCTATCATCATGGTATACATACCAAAATTCTGTGAGGGATCTATTTTTTCTCGTTTCCCATAATTTAAGGGATACGTCCTGCACAATGTTTTCCGCATCCTCCTTGCTCACCAAGCCCAAGATAAAAAAAGAGAACCAAGAAAAGTGGCAGACCTAATTTCTATGGTTCTCTTCTATCGGCAGGAAATACAAATTGAAACCAATCTAAACTATCGTATTGAAAATATTATTGTATCTACTATTTATGAAAATACAATTATTTCACCGACTCAGCAATTGCCTTTTCCAGCTCATCTTCATGCAAATCCCTAGCGATAATTTTTCCCTGTGAATCTATCAGTATAGTGTAAGGGATTGTAGCCACTGCATATGACTTAACCCCCTCGCTTTTCCAAGCCTTCAAGTCTGACAGTTGAGGCCAAGGCATATTCATTTTTCCGATGGCTTCTTTCCAAGCTTTAGCGTCTTGATCTAACGATACAGCCACGATTTCAAATCCCTTATCTTTGTACTGTTCGTATATTTTAATTAACCTGGGTATTGCGCTACGACAGGGCGCACACCAACTAGCCCAAAAATCAATAAGTACCACCTTACCATTACCAGCATATTCGGATAATTTCGCGGTCTTACCCTCGGGAGTAGTCATGATGAAATCCACGAATTTACACCCGACAGCGGTCGCCTGTTTTCTTTTAACAAGATCTTTCATGCGAACGATTGCAGGGTCATTAGCCAAGTCCTCCGGAATCCGCTCAAGGAGTGCGGCCAGCTCTGCCGTTTCCATAAAATGCTGTGCTTGTTTCAAAAAATGAATCCCCACAGGCATCGAGATATAACGGGTTGCCGCATTTTTCATCACTCCCGTGAAAATCTTATCAAACTCCTTCATTTGTTCTTTTTTGGGAACATTAGCAAGATTTTTTTGTAATTCGTACATTTCATTTCTTATCGCTTGATAAGCATCATTATTGGGAGTGCCGGAAACAGTACTGCCCGTAGGCGTTATTACTATGTTAATTTCCCCGTTTTCCAGAAAGAAATCACCGTATAGTTTTCTATTAGTATTTCCAACCTTCTCCTTACTCCTGACGTAACGATTGACTGCAGTATCCTGTCGTCCCTTGAAAGTAAATACCCCGTTTTTGATTACAGAGGAATCTATATTAGCGAAATTCCCTTTTTCTACAAACGATAAATAAACGATATCGCCTTCTGCTCCTCCCTCGATCGTACCTGTTACAACATAGCCTTCCTCACTTGTGCAAGCGGCAAAAATAACAGTGATAACAAGTAAATAAACTAGTTTTCTCATGGATAAAAATTATAAAAATAAATTATTGATTCAAAATACCTTCCACCAATACTTCCAAACCATCACCGGGAGAGGGAGCAAAGGCTGTAACAATGTTTCCTTCCCCATCGATGACAATATAACGAGGAACACTTGAGATGTGATAAGCCTCTTCAAAAGGCGAAACGTGATCCATATCAGGCATCAAGTTCACCAATCCGGTCATATCATGTTCTTGCAATGCTTTCAACCATTTAGGACGTACCTTGCTACGGTCGATAGAAATGGTAATAAACTCGACGTCATTACGATAGCGGTATTTGTCTGCAAGTTGCAGAAATAGAGGCATTTTCTTCAAACAACTGCTACACCAGGTAGCCCACACGTCTATCACCAGCAGTTTGCCTTTAAAATCGACGAGAGAGTACTCAGCCCCCTGAACATCCTTCAATGTAAAAACGGGAGCTGGCTTGCCTCTCATCAAAGGGATGTATTGTTTGTACAACATCATTATCTCTTCCTTCAGGGGAGAATCGGCTACATGCTTTTCGATAATAGCACGCAAATCAAGTAATCCCTCTGTACAACCATGGTTTTGAAAGAGAAAAGGTAACTTTGCTAAATAGATCATGTGCAGCGAAGTGTTGCGAGAAGAGAATACATCACGTAATTTCCAGTAGTCATTTCTATCAAGCTTGCCTAAAGTTAGAAAACGCATGTCAACAGTCACCGCATCCCGGGCTGCATCAAACGTTTCTCCAGCTTTTAAGGCTTGTAGCAAATAATAATGGTCAACCAGTCGGGAGTATTCGCTTTGAGATATAAAAGAAGTTAAGGTGGAATCATTCAAAGAAAGCCGCGGAAATATTTTTAACAAAAGATCGGCATCCGCAGCCTTCCCCTTATGCCGTAAAATATACTCTCCACTATTCCATACCATGTAGTAGTCATTGTAAAGAGATGCCGCGTTATTGCCTCTACATGCCTTTCTTCCCTCCCGATAGGCCATCCTTATTTCCTCGGCAGTATTAAAATGGTATCCCCAGACTGTGTCTGGGAACACCATTCCTTGTATACTGGATGAGAACAATAAGATTTGTAACACGAACATTAAAATAATCTTCATCTAATTTCGTTCTCTTTTTTTAATCTGCTTGTCACTCGCCGGCAATCGCTTTAAGGTCTAGCCCGCAATTTACAAGCATGTAGTTTGCTACCAAATTATATTTTTCAACGATTAAAGGATAGGCCGAGTATTTCTCTTCGAACTCAGTTGCTGTAAACCACATTATATTACGTATGTAATTTAAGAAATACTCGTGATTATTTTCACCCGAATAAGTGGAAATCATCGAATTGGCCCCACTATAATCACCAGTCAACTCCGCAGCACCAGTTCTTGTTCCCACTCCAAAACTTGTTAATATCGAATTAGGAATACCTCGATTAAAACGATAATTCTGATCAGATTTTCGGACAGAAAGAGCCGTTTCTAAATCGACACCATCTCTCAAATCAGCGGGTTCCACAATTGTACCATCTTCCACCATATTCGCGATAATTTGATAAATAATACCGCAACGTTTCTGTTTCATACTCTGGTCATCAGATGCATAAATCTCACTTTCGGTGAAGCTGATAGCCCAATAATCGAATCCATCCCACTTCATCGCTTTAAAACCGCTAGGCAAAACCTCTGTTATTATAGTACCAGTGCCAGTACCAGTACCAGTACCAGTACCAGTGCCAGTGCCAGTACCAGTGCCAGTATCATCTCCCCCAAAATCCTGGGCTTCCGCTCTTAGGTGTTTCAACATATAAATTTTGATAGGAAACGCTTTTTGAACAACTTCCGGGGAAAAATAAGGAAATATCTGTTGTTCAAAAAAATCAACATAAAACGAGACTTCTTCATCAGGAAGATCATCTCCATAATAGAGATCCCCAGTACCCACGGACACCCAAGTTCTGTTCAAATCTTCAGGTGTAACATCTTTGTAAATAAGGTAAACGCCATATGTTTTGTATATCTGCTCTATACGGGAATCCCACTCGTTCGTACCCTGAGGAAAATCAACACGCAATGGGGAATAATTGCCTGATGGCTCCAGCGGATCATCCGTTTTATCACACGATGTTAGGCCTAGTAATCCGATTGTCAAGGCGACTAAAGTTTTATTCAGTTTCATTTCTATTCTTCTATGATTCATTAATACTCTTCTGATTTATTCTTGCACAGAAATGCCTTCTGGCTCTCGTTTCGAGGGCAATTCATTTTGTTTCAAAGCAGCATTTGCTTCCATTGCTTCATCAGGGATAGGCACTGTATACCCTTTATCACTTAAATTTAACGTGTAAATTACTGACGTGCCACTACTAATGTTCCACACGTGTTTAATCTCCGGCATACCCCAACGACGTAAATCATACCAGCGATGATCCTCGAAACACAATTCTCGACGACGTTCATCACGTACAAACAGAATCAATTCATCTGCATCATTAATGTCAAGTCTCGTGAAATCTTCAGCGGCGAAGCGTTTTGCCCGCAAATCATCTAACGCTTGCCGGGCATTTACTGCACCATTTCCGTTTGTACCAGCTTTATACATCATGGCGTTTGCCTCCGCATAATTCAAGTAAGCCTCTGAAAGACGCAAACTTCTACCAAAGATTCCCGTCCCTGAAGACGGTTTGTAAAAATTGTTTAAAGAGACGTCAGGGCTTTCAGGAATATTTACAGACAACTTCCCAATAGCCATCGGCGTCCACACCTTGGTATTATTCTCGCCAACCATTTGTTTATGTATGATATAGCGTTCCTTTCTCAAGTCATTCTCCTCGTAACAATTCATCAAAGAGTCAGAAGCCCTGAAGTAAGCGTGCATAATTCGATCATTATCCTGCGGGTTCGCAACCCCGGCATAAGACATAACCAAACTGCCCATATCCGACACGTTGCCGTAAAGCCAAATCACCTCGGGAGATTCCGCATACGCATGATAAACTTTGAAATACGGGAGTCCTTCCTCCGTAGCCGTTGCTACCGTGTTCAAGTCTAGCAATTTAAAATTCTCGTTCTTCATGACCTTTTCAGCATATACTGCTGCCTTTTCCCAATTTTCTAAATAGAGATAAACGCGCGATAACAAAAGCTCCACCATGGGGAGATTGGTACGATAATCTTGTGTAAATTGTTTTTCAACGGGCAAAGTCGAGTACAAGCGTTCAGCCTCCAGCAGATCGCTTAAGACTTGATCATAGACCTCTTTCACCGTGCGGCGGGCCAAAGCGTTTTCGCTATTTTCTACCCCGCTGTTCAACTTCAGAGGAACACCCAAAGCATTTGGATTACTATTTACAGGTTCCCCGAAAATGTTTACTAATTTAAAGTACAAAAATCCGCGAAGCGTGTATGCCTGCGCCAGTACATAATTAATATTTTGCTCATCGTCCTTTATTTGGTCGATGTAATCGATTACGGCATTGGCTCCCAAAATAAGGCTATAATGTGTTTCGTATATATTCGTGTTTGTATAGCCGGCCTCTTCCATTAATTTAAACATATCCGGTTGCCACGAGTAAGCTGCCAAAAAACGATCGGCATCAAAGCCAGGTTGCGGTTTTTGGTATGGTGTTGTCGTTATGTCATCGTCTAACAAACTCAAAAAAGTGTTCATCTCACCAATATCATTACGAGGATACGCCTCTCCCAACAAGAGTTCATTGAGTGAATTAGCATCTTCGGGAACAAACTCGCTTGTAGAAGAAGGTTCTAGAAAATCCTTACAACCACAAAGTACACCTCCTGCCAAGACTAATGCTACAATATTATTTTTTAGTTGTTTCATCATGATAAATGTTTTTTAGAATCCTACACTTAAACCTAAAGAATATACCTTGGGAGTGATGCTGCTTCCTAACTCGGGATCATATCCATTCCATTTCTTGCTAGCTATCACGAACAAGTTGTTGACATTGGCATTGACAGAAAGACTGCTTAAACCAATCTTACTGTAAAGCTTGCGCGGGAAATTGTACGCTAGTGACAACTGCGTACAACGCAGGTAAGAAGCGTCTACCACCATAACATCCGATGATGCCCACATATCGTAACGACTCATAAAAAGCTCGTTGGGAAGATAGAGATTATAGAGGTCTTCCACAGAAGTATAAATAGCCGGTATGTGGGTAGAAGTTTCGTTTCCCGGTTTTTTCCAACGCTTGTTCAGTGTTTTGGAGATATTACTGAAGGGGCTTGGGATTTTTCCTTGTGAAAACGAAGAATAAGGGTTTGGTAAACGTTTCTTTGCTCCAAGGGCAACCGCAAAATTTGCACCAACCGACAAACCTTTCCAACGAAGGCGAGTGTTGAGTCCTCCATCGAATACCGGTTCAGAAGAACCCGAGTAAACCAAAAACGAGAGCGGGTCCACGTCTTGAGAACCGTATGCTTCCTTGGCATTATTATCGATATAATTGAAAAGCGGGTAACCGTTCTCCGGGTCTAGGCCGTCAAACGAGAAAGACCAGAAAGCAGCTAATGGCTTACCTTTTTTTAGCGGTCGGCTTGAATTACCACTTAAAAAATCCGTGTGGTTCACTGCATCCGCTTTTGCCGTGCGATCATCAAGTTTGGAACGGTTCCAGTTACGGGCAGAGGTCAGACCAATGGTCCAGGCGAAATCGTCTCTCTTGTAAGGAGTGAAGTTTAACGTCACTTCAAATCCGTGATTCGTCAATATACCTCCATTTAGTAGCAGGGAAGGCATACCGTATTCTTGTGCCACGTCCGTGCGCGAAATGGCAGAAGTACGACGCCCGTAATACTCCACGTTCATGGATACTCCGAATAGTGATAAATCTAAACCAAAGTTCCAGGTCTTGGTTTGTTCCCATTTCAAATGAGGATTCGGGAGGCTGGAGATCGATAAGTAATATTCATTATAGCCGCGCAGAATACCTTCATAGGTGGCGATCAATTCGGGACTAATAGTGCTTACCACATAACCTTGTACCCCGTAAGTGGCACGAAGGTTCATTGCCTCCAACCATTCTACATTTTCTTTTATGAATGGTTCTTCTGCTACTTTCCAGGAAAAACCAGCAGACCAAGTGGGATCAAATCTTTTATTTTGATCTTCCCCGAAACGATTGGATGCATCTGAACGCACGTTAAAATTAAACACGTAGCGATTTTTCAATGAATACGCCAAAGTTCCAAAGAAAGACATGTAATTAGTTTCAGTTGCCGTTTTTCTCCAACCTCCATCGAACAAATTATTTAAAGCTCCCCATCGAATATCATCATTGTTACCACCACCGACAGGGACTATCTCGGTCGGGAGAGAGGGAGACACGATGATTTCACCGCGTTCGGGCACGTATCCCCATACCGTATTACCGTTGGAACGTTGTTTGGAAGAACGTACTTCCATTCCCAACATGGCATTAATACGGTGATCTTCGTTAAAGGTTTTAGAGAAAGCCAAACGATGAGACATATTCAAAGAAAGACCTTCAGAATTTGAAGTTGTCAACGTACCACCAAAAGGTAACAAAGCTGCATTAAATTTCTCCGAACCGGATTTCTCACTATTGTACGGGTATCCCCTATAGAGGCACTCAACAGTAGAGGTTTTCTCGCCGGCATAACCTTCAGTGTCATTCATAGTTTGGGTAAGGCTTCCTGTTGCCTGCCATGACAACCAATCCAGAATTTTAAAGTCTGATGTTACCGAAACATTGAAGTTCACACCTTTGTTCTTGGAATAGCTATTTTCCATTTCATTGAAAATATTATAAGAATAGGTATTGTAACCACCTAATACAGGGTTAAGTTGGTACGTGTAATAATTCTTATAATAAGCTAAACTGCCATCTTCTTCATAAGCAGGCACTGCACGGGAGGTGTTCAAGGCATAACTGTACGGGTTCACGCCAGGACCATAACCGTCAGAATTCCGGATACTTCCGTTCAAGTTTAAAGATACGGACAAACGCTTGTTTAACTCCGCGAACACATTCAAACGAGAGACAAATTGATCATTTTCGTTACCGATCTCGATACCGGCATTTTTAGAATAACCGATCGAAGCGTTGTAAGTTACTTTCTGAGAACCACCGGAAACGCTTAAATTATGATTCTGGCTGACAGAATTACGTGTCAGCAAATCAAACCAATCGGTATTTACCGTTTCCAATTTTTCCATCTGGGTCCTAAACTCCTGTTCCGTTATCTGGCGATCGTTAAACATGGCCATCAAACCCTCGTAAGTGTATTTTTGCGGGAGAGGTGCTTGCTGGTAACGCGCTCCTGCATCGTAAGCCTCTTTACTGAATTGAATACGTTCCTTGGAATTCATGAAATCATACAAGCCGTAGTGAGGACGTTGACGAACAGAAAAGTGAGTAGAGTAACGTACACTTACACGTTCTTTGGAACCTCTCTTGGTCGTAACCACGATCACACCGTTTGAAGCCCTTGAACCGTAAATAGCCGTGGCAGAAGCATCTTTTAACACCGTGATGTTTTCAATATCGAGAGGATTCAACCAAGAAATCTCGTTACCGATCAATTCTGCCATATTTCCTGTTAACTGGGAACTAACATCAATCGATAGAGGTTCTTCTTGAATCACTCCATCAACCACCCACAATGGACTTTTATTTCCAAGCAAGGTGGAAGTTCCTCGAATCTTAATTTGTGGAGTAGCACCCACGCGAGATGAGGTGTTAATAACTTGTAGGCCAGCTATTTTTCCCTGTAACATCTGGTCAATACTTTGATATGCTGGCATCATTATATCTTCCGCTTTCACGGTCGTGTACGCTCCAACCATATCCTTACGTGGTAACCGATTATACCCATCATTAAAAACAACGACCTCTTCCATTTCGGTAGCCATCTCCTCCATAGTAATCGTCAATTCCGTCTTTCCGTTCAAATTCAGCTCCTGAGCTTTCATTCCTACAAAAGTAAAAATCAGGGTTTGCTGTAAATCAGGTACGGAGACCTGGAAAGTTCCATTGACATCAGTCGAGGTCCCCAGGTTTGTACCTTTAATCCGAACGGTTACGCCCGGTAAAGGCTGATTCCGGCTATCCGTCACCTTTCCCCGTATTCTGACCGGTTCCTTCAGTACCGGAGTTCTGGCTTTTTCCAGTATGACAATTACACCCTCACTAACCACAAATTCGAATCCGGTATCGGCCAGCACCTGTTTCAAAGCCTCTTCTACACTTAACTGATGCAAGTGGAGTTCCCCGCATCTGACATCCCGTAATAAATTTTCGTTGTACAGAATTTTTACGCCGGTTTGATCTTTGATCTGCATCAAAACATAGCTCAATGCTTCCGATTTCACACTTAACGTAACCTCCTGCTGGGAGAACACCGATGCTGTAGCTGAAAAACTCAGCCACAAAGTCAAAAAACAAATGAAACGCATCACCATAAAAAGTTTTTTCTGCTTTTTTTTCATAAATTTGTCGTACATGTTATGAATTTTAGATGAATAATATGGAATCGAACGAGGGTATGAATAGTTGGTAGCTGGACGTACCCTCCTTTATTTATTTCCTATTTTCCCTGACATAAACAGTCCGGTCATCGATCTCAAAACGGACATCGGCTCCCATTTCAAACAAACGGAAGAAAGTTTTGATGTCGGTGTATTTGTCCAGGTTTCCGGAAAATTCCAGTTGTTTTAACCGGTCATTTTCGAAAATAATCTGAATATCATACCACCGGGATAATACCTGCATGATATTTTCCAGGGGTTCGCTCTGAAATACCAGTAAGTTTTCCCGCCGGACATTGACAGGCCGGAGTACGGCCCGGTCTGCTCCTTTTTTATAGGTAAGCTGTTGTCCCGGTCGCAGGGTTGCAGGGGATAATGCCGGATTAGTAAAGCTGACTTTACCGCTCACCAAAGTTGTTGCGATCACAGGTTCTTCCGGATAGCACTTCACATTGAATTGGGTTCCTAAAACTTTTATATCTCCTAAATCGGTCTTTACAACAAATGGAGCTTCTGCATTTTTTACGACTTCGAAATAAGCCTCTCCTTTCAATTTCACCTCCCTCATATTTCCAGAGAAAGCCAATGGATATTCCAGGCGGGAATCGGCATTGAGCCAAACGCGCGTACTATCGGACAGGGTTAATAAATACATGCCTCCCCGGGGGACAATCAGTGTATTGCTTGCTTCTGTATCGGAGGTAACCGCTTGCCGGCGGGTATATTCCAATCCGTTCGAATCAGCAGTGATCCACATGCCGTTTTTCTCCTGTAATTTTTGGTTTTGTTTTCCGAGTAGGATCTCTTGTCCATCAGTTTTCACCAATATTGCTTTCATTTCGGCCGGACGGGGTTCTGCGGGTTCCCGAGTGGTGACGACAGGTTGAACTTCTGTTTCCTGCCTGAAGAAATACAATAACCCGCAAGCTATCACCAAACAGGCTGCAACACTTATCCGGACCAGATACCGTAAGTGTTTTTTTCTGGTTTCCCGGCTTTTCATCTGCCGGAAAGCGTCATAGCTCCGATAGCGCTCCCGGGCCTGTAGTTTGGTCATCAAATAATCGGCATCCTGTAAATTTCCGACCAGTGGGTCCTGTCGGGTTCCACTTGCTTTTTCCTCACCCAATAAACCGGACAACGCCTCTTCTACGGCAACTTTCGAACGGTCTGTTATTTCTTCCCATTTCATGTTTTCTGGTTTAAAATCACTAACAGACACCACGACACAAGAAACGGGTGACAAAAAACGAAAAAATGTGTTAATAACCGAAAAGCAGAGGCAAAACAATGGCCCACAATTCGCTCAGTTGCTCACGCAGAAAATGGTAGGCCCTTTTTTTCTGGGTCTTTACGGTATTTTCCGAGATACCGAGCTTTGCAGCGATCTCTTTTACCTTTTCGCCTCATTAGTGTCCCGTTAAAATGGGACGAGTTAAATAATTAATCAAATAGCCCCGGAATCAGGGGATCATTTAGATCTTTGGCATCATTGAAATTAGTCTTGTCGAACAGGTCACGCAAGTGGGTTTTGTCAGTCAATGATATGCTGAGAATTTGCAAAACTTCATAAGTTGAGCGTTTCAACTTCATGTCATGTTGGACAATAGCCACAAGACAGTATGTGATAATAGCCACACTGATTTGTATGCGGACGGCGTTCTCTGTTGTGCCCCAGAATTTCTTTATCTTGAGGTGCTGCTTGAGCCATTTGAAGAACAGTTCAATCAACCATCTTTTCGTGTAAAGATTGGCAACATCCAGTGCAGAAAGTTGTTTCGCATTCGTCAGAAAAGTGAACTCACGGTCATCTTCTTCATCGTAATATCGGACGAGTCTGAATGAC
>OJNI01001986.1_pt1 | contig 11177 bp, 6 predicted proteins | sample 1597441 | NCBI WGS metagenome assembly OJNI01 (sample SAMEA2452131, study PRJEB22498) | human gut metagenome | reverse complement strand
TAACATTTTTTCACGTCCATAAGCAATAAATTTCTCTGCTACGGATCTTGCTTCTTTTTCGCTATCCATAACCATCATAACTTCTCCAGCATTTGGAACTTCACTTAAACCTAAGATCTCAACTGGTGTAGATGGTCCTGCTGTTTTAATACGTTTTCCTTTGTCATTTACCATTGCACGAACTTTACCATGAGCACTTCCGATCGCTACTGCATCACCAACATGTAATGTACCTTTCTGTACTAATACAGTTGCAACTGGTCCACGACCTTTATCAAGTTGTGCTTCTAAGACAATACCTCTTGCTTTACGATTTGGATTTGCTTTTAATTCCAAAACTTCTGCTGTTAAAGAAACCATATCTAATAATTCATCGATTCCTTCTCCTGTATGTGCAGATACTGGACAAAAGATCGTGCTTCCACCCCAGTCTTCTGGTACCAATTCATATTCGATCAGTTCCTGTTTTACTCTCTCAATGTTGGCGCTTTCTTTATCAATCTTATTGATCGCAACAATGATCTCGATTCCTGCTGCTTTCGCATGGTTGATCGCTTCGATCGTCTGTGGCATAACACCGTCATCTGCAGCTACGACTAAGATTGCGATATCTGTAGACTGGGCACCTCTCATACGCATAGATGTGAATGCCTCATGTCCTGGTGTATCTAAGAATGTGATCTTTCCATTGGATGTTTCAACAACATAAGCTCCAATATGCTGTGTGATACCACCTGCTTCTCCTGTTGTAACATGAGAAGAACGGATCTTGTCAAGTAAAGAAGTTTTACCATGGTCAACATGACCCATAACACAGACAACTGGTGGTCTTACGATCATATCTGTTTCGTCTTCTTCCTCTTCTTTTAACAGTTCTTCGATCACATCTACCTGTTCTTCCATCTCTACCAGACGATCAAATTCCATTGCGATCTCTTCTGCTTTTTCAAAATCAAGTTCAGAGTTTACATTTAACATTCCAGCTCCGCTGATCAGTAATTTCTTAATGATATCATTTGCAGGAATAGATAATGCATCTGCAAGTTCTTTCAATGTTAATACTGGAGGAATCTTTACTGGCGCATTTGGATCTACTTCCGGTTTCTTTACTGGTTCTGGTTTAATAAAGGCACCAGGTCCTGATGTTTTTTTCTTTTTCTTATGCTCCTGATTCTGGTTCTGGTTTTTATTGTTAAATTTCTTATTCTTTTTATTATTTTTTCCAAACTTCTGAGAGTTCTGAGGATTATCTTTTCTTAAGATCTTTTTATCCCCATCATTATTTTTATTTCTTGAATTATTTTTATTGTTCTTTACTTCCTGAGTTTTTTTATTATTTTTCTTTTCCATATTCTGTGCTTTTTTATTATCTTTTCTTTTTGAATTTTCCTGTTTCTTTGAATTATGATCCTGTTTTGCTTCTTTCTTTGGTTTCAACGCATTCTCGATCATTTTGATCTGCTCATCTCCTATGGTACTCATGTGGTTTTTCACTTCTACATGATTGGCTTTCAAGATTTCTAAAATTTCTTTATTGTCTTTATTATATTTCTTTGCAATTTCATAAACTCTGAATTTTGCCATAAATATACCTCCTGCGATTCTTATTTATCAAGCTGTTTTAAAAGAGCTTCTGCAAAACCTTGATCAGTCACTGCGATCGACGCTCGAAACTCCTTCCCGATCGCATGCCCAAGCTCTTCTTTTAATCCCCAGCAATAAAAAGGTACTTGATAATGTTTACATTGATTCTCAAACATCTTTTTTGTATTATCGGAAGCATCATTGGCTACAATGATAAGAGCTGCTGTCTTTTTCCTGACAGCTTCTCTTGCGGCAAACTCTCCACTGACCAGATTACCGGATCTGAATGCAAGACCTAGAAGAGATAATCCTTTATTCATAAAGTTCTTCCATCTCCTTTTTTAATGTCTCATAGACCGATTCCGGTACTCCTATCTTAAAAGAACGATCTAGTCCTTTTTTCTTAAATGCTTGTTTTAAACACTGTGGATCAGGGCATATATATGCCCCTCTCCCATTTTTCTTTCCAGTCATATCAAGACTGATCTCGCCTTCTTTTGATCTTACGATCCGGACTAATTGATTCTTTTCTTTTAATTCACCGCACCCGATACATTTTCTTGTTGGAATTTTTCGATTCATTTTATCACCTGCTGATATTTCCTATTCTTCAATATCCTCTGCATCAAAATCTTCAACAGCTTCTTCTGTATTCTCTGCATCTTCTACGAAATCATCATTGATCTCTTCGTTAAAAAGATCTTCTTCAATCTCAAATTCATCTGCCTCTGGTTCTTCACTGACTTTTGCTGCTTCTTCAGCTGCCTGTGATTCACTCTTAATGTCAATCTTATAGCCTGTTAATCTTGCAGCTAGTCTCGCATTCTGTCCTTCTTTACCGATTGCTAATGATAACTGGTAATCTGGAACTACAACTTCTGCGCTCTTTTCTTCTACATCAACTGCCACAGAAACAACTTTTGATGGGCTTAATGCATTCTCAATAAATACACAAGGATCTTCATTCCAGTTGATGATATCGATTTTCTCGCCTTTTAAGTCATTGACGATTGCATTCACTCTGGCACCATTTAATCCGACACATGCTCCAACTGGATCTACATTCTTATCATTGGACCATACAGCCATCTTTGTTCTTGATCCTGCTTCACGCACAATGTTCTTGATCTCTACTGTTCCATCCTGAATTTCCGCAACTTCTTTCTCAAATAAACGTTTTACAAGATCTGGATGTGTTCTTGAAACAAGAATACGTGGTCCACGATTTGTTTCTTTTACTTCTACAATATAAAGTTTGATTCTCTCTGTTGGTTTGAACACTTCACCTCTGATCTGTTCAGATTTCATTAACAGAGCATCTGTTTTGTCATCTAAGCTTACACTTACATTCTCTCCAACATAACGCTGAACAACACCTGTTACGATATCTTTTTCTTTGCAGTAGAAATGATCATATACAACTCTTCTTTCTTCTTCTTTGATTTTCTGAACAATAACGCTTCTTGCATGCATTGCTGCAATACGTCCGAAATCTTTTGGTGTGATTTCAATTCTTACAGTATCTCCAAGATTTAAGTTCTGATCGATTGCCTTTGCTTTTCCAAGACTGATCTCCAGAGCAGGATCATAAACTTCGTCTACAACTTCTTTGATCGCATAAACATAAATATCTCCTGTTTCACGATCCATATTAACTACAACGTTATCTGCACTTCCAAAATCTCTTTTACATGCAGCAAGCAGGGAATTTTCAATGGCTTCCATGATAACGTCTTTATCAATACCTTTTTCCTTCTCCAACTGATTTAATGCCGCAATTAATTCACTCATTCTCTTTCTTCCTCCTTAAAAATCTAACGACAAACGAGCACTTGCAATGCTCTTTTTCTCAAATGTAATATCCTGATCTTCGATTGTTAGTACAATCTGATCTTCCATGTTTTCTTTTAAAATACCAGTAAATTCCTTTTGCTTATCAATTGCTTTATAAAGCTTGATGTCAATGGACTTTCCGACACTTCTTACATAATCTTTTTCTTTTTTTAGTGGTCTTCCAAGTCCTGGAGAACTTACTTCTAAAATATATGCATCTTCGATAAAATCTTCTGCATCTAGTTTCTCTTCTAAGCTTCTGCTGATCAGCACGCAGTCATCAATTGCAATTCCACCTTCTTTGTCTGCGTAAACTCTTAAATACCAGTTTGCTCCTTCTTTGACATATTCTACATCCACCAGTTCAAAATTGTTGGCTTCAATAATCGGTAATACCAGTTCTTCTGTTTTTGTTTCAATATCAACTCGTCTTGCCAATGTATCAACCCTTTCTTTTGTAGTGTTATTTCTTCATTGTTACACAAAATAGGAGTGGACATATGCCCACTCCTAAGTCATCTTTTCTTAAGCTATATTTAGTTTAACATGAAAAATATCTCTTGACAAGAGTTTTTTCATATATTATCAAAGAAAATCGAAACTTAACTGATCAGTATCTGATAGATCTCCCATAATTCCAAGTTCTTTCATTTTCTCGATACATGCTTGTGGTGCTTTTGTTCTGTTTCTAAAGTTTTCCAAGGATGTAAATGGTTCTCCTTTGGCTGCTTCTTCTACCTGCTGTGCCGCTTTTTCACCCATTCCATCAATACTGGTAAGTGCTGGCATGATCTTTCCATCGATCACTTGAAAATCTTTTGCCTTTGCCTTGTAAATATCCAGTGGCCAGAATTCATAGCCTCTTGCATACATTTCATCCGCAATCTTCATTTCTCGTAACAGATCAAGATCTGCATTTTTAACTTCGTGTTTTGGTGTATTCTTAATAATACTCATCTTTTCATCCAAACGTTCTTTTCCAAGACACATATCTTCATAAGAAAATGCCTTCGCTCGAATACTGAAATATGCTGCATAATATGCCAATGGGTGATAAACCTTATACCATGCGATCCTCCATGCCATCATAACATAAGCTGCCGCATGGGCTTTCGGGAACATGTATTTGATCTTCTTACAGGACCATATGTACCAGTCAGGCACATTGTGATCTCTCATCATCTGTTCTTGTTCATCTGTAAGTCCCTTTCCTTTTCGGACTCCTTCCATAATCTTAAATGACGCTTCCTGTTCCAATCCCTGATTGATCAGATATACCATGATATCATCTCGACAACAGATTGCTGTGGAAATAACCGCATCTCCATTCTCGATCAATGTCTGAGCATTTCCAAGCCATACATCGGTTCCATGAGACAGCCCAGAAATACGGACAAGATCAGAAAAGCTCTGTGGATGCGTATCCTGAAGCATTTGAATTACAAAGTCTGTCCCAAATTCCGGTACTCCAAGTGATCCAAGCGGTGTCCCATCAATATCTTCTGGTGTGATCCCTAAGGTTTCTGTTCCATGAAATAATCCCATAACGCCTTTATCGTCCATTGGGATCGTCTGTGCATCAATTCCTGTGATATCTTCCATTCTTCGGATCATAGATGGATCGTCATGTCCCAGAATATCAAGTTTTAATAGGTTCTGGTCAATCGAATGGTATTCAAAATGTGTCGTAATGATCGGTGTATTCATATCATTGGCTGGATGTTGTACCGCTGTAAAATCATAAATTTCTTTATCATGCGGTACTACAATGATTCCACCCGGATGCTGACCAGTTGTTCTCTTAACTCCCGTACATCCAAGTGCTAATCTCTCTATTTCGCAACGACGTTTACTGATTCCTCGTTCTTCCAGATATTTCAACACATAACCATAGGCTGTTTTCTCTGCCAGTGTACCGATCGTTCCCGCTCGGAATGCTTTTCCTTTTCCAAAGATAACTTCTACATAAGCATGTGCTTTTCCCTGATATTCTCCTGAGAAGTTTAAGTCGATATCCGGCTCTTTATTTCCTTTAAACCCAAGGAATGTCTCAAACGGGATATCCTGTCCTTCTTTCGTCATCTTTGCTCCACACTTTGGACAGTATGCATCTGGCATGTCAAAACCTGACATACCCATCTTCGCATATTTTTGCACCTGTTCTGAGTCAAAATCCACAAAATGACATTCTGGACAGATATAATGTGCTGGCAACGGATTTACTTCCGTGATCCCTGACATCGTTGCTGCAAAGGAAGATCCTACCGATCCTCGTGATCCTACCAGATACCCATGGTCATTCGAATCCCATACCAATTTCTGTGCGATGATGTACATTACCGCATATCCATTTCCAATAATAGAGTTTAATTCTTTTTCCAAACGACTTGTCACTCGTTCTGGAAGATCATCTCCATAAATCTCATGTGCTCTATTATAACAGATTTCTCTTAATGTTTTGTCTGAATCTGGGATTACCGGCGGGCATTTATCCGGATGGATCGGAGAAATATTTTCAATCATATCATTGATCTTATTCGTGTTTGTTATGACAACTTCTTTGGCTTTCTCACTTCCAAGATACGCAAACTCATCTAACATCTCCTGTGTTGTCCTAAAATAAAGCGGTGCCTGCTGGTCAGCATCTTTAAATCCTTTTCCAGCTAATAAAATAGAACGATAGATTGCATCATCTGGATTTAGAAAATGCACATCACATGTCGCAACGACTGGCTTATGGAATTGTTCTCCAAGATCTACGATCTTTTGATTGAATTTCTGAATATCTTCGATCGAATTCACATTCTCAACACGTTCGGATCCAATCATAAATTCATTGTTTCCTACTGGCTGAATCTCCAGATAGTCATAAAATGATACAATATTCGCAATCGTTTCATCTGAGCGTTCATCAAGCAATGCCTGATATAATTCTCCTGCTTCACACGCAGATCCAATGATCAGTCCATCTCTATATTTATTGATCAGGGACTTTGGCATTCTTGGGCGACGGTTAAAGTAATTTAAATGTGATTCAGATACCAAGCGGTTTAAATTAACACGCCCTGTATTATTCTTAACCAGAATAATTCCATGATACATGCGTCCTTTTTTGATCAGATCGACATTATCATTTGCAAATTCGTTGACCTGATCTAGATCTGTAATATCTTTTTCTTTTAACATAGAAATGAATTCTACAAAAATCTTTCCTGTTGCCGTTGCATCATCAACTGCTCTATGGTGTGTTTCCAGTATGATATTTAAATGTTTACAAATGTTATCCAGTGTAAATTTACCAAGATGTCCCATTAGACATCTTGCAAGCCCCAGTGTATCCACAACTGTATGATCATATGGAAGATTCAACCTTTTCGCATTTTCGCGGATAAACCCTGTATCAAATCCTGCATTATGTGCAACCAAAACAGATCCCTCACAGAATTTTAAAAACTGTGGAAGAATCTCTTCGATCGTTCCCGCATCTTTTACCATATCATCTGTGATCGTTGTCAGCTGAGTGATCTTATATGGAATCGGGCGCTCTGGATTGACAAATTCACTAAATGTTTCTTTAATCTCTCCTTCCACGACTCTTACCGCACCAATTTCTATAATTCGATCATTGACACTGTTAAATCCTGTTGTCTCAATATCGAATACAACATAACTGTCCATTAGTGACTGCCCTTTTGAATCAATGATCAAATCTCCAAGGTCATCAACGAAATATCCTTCTACCCCATAAATGATCTTAAATGGATCATCTTCTTTTAGTCTCAAGTCTTCGTATGCATGACGTGCGATCGGAAATCCCTGCAATACACCGTGATCTGTAATCGCAACCGCCGGATGTCCCCATTCGTAGGCGCGATTTACAATATCTTTGATCTGTACCACACTGTCATTATCGCTCATCACTGTATGGAGATGTAATTCTACACGTTTTTCCATGGATGTGTCCTGACGTTTTTCCCTGAAATCTGTAATCGCCTTGATTCCTGCCACAGATCCTAGAGAGATCTCATGATCAAATTTGTCATACATCGCAACTGCTTTGATACGATAGAATCCACCTTTTTTCAAACCATCTAAAATATCGGGCAACTGTTCATTTCTTACGAAAACCTTGCAGCTGATCGTATCTGTAAAATCGGTAATATGAAAAATGATGATTGTTTTTTCATTACGGATTTCTCGTGTTTCAAGAAATGTGATCTGCCCATGAATCACAACTTCCCCGATCTCATCATAGATATCCTTGATCTCCATCAGCTCGCCATCACAATTTCGTCCATATAATAAGGTTGGATCATCTGAATATTTTGGTTTTTTCTTAAACATATGCTCTTTTTTCGTTGCAGCTGCTTTCTTTCTTGCTTTTTTCTCTTCTTTTTGTTCTTTCTCAACGATATCTGCGTGCTCCACGATCGTATGGATTTCTTGTTGTAAGCGATAATCACTTTCCATCTTAAGGCTTCGATCAATCGTCTTAGAGAAATCAAATCCGACTTTTGCATCAATAGAAAAACGTTCTTTTAAAATCATCTCAAAAAATTCTTTGATCTCTGGGGCTTTATTGCGGTTTACAAATGTATCTTCAAAGTAAAAGGTGATCACATCATCTTCAATTCTATAATCCCCTTTTCTCACAACATTAAAAATAACCTCCCCTTTGCCTTTTAACTCAAAGAGGAAGCTTTTCATGTAATGCTCCATTAGATATTTGAGATTATATTGTTCTGACAGGTGATAACTTTCCTGAAAACGAATCTTTACAAAACGCTTTGAAAACAGCTGTTCCCGGATCGTGCGTTCCATTCTCCATGTATCGACTCTTGAGATCAGATGATCACACTGAAAAGAAATCTTAAGCGTGTTTTCTTTTTTCTTTAGTGTGATCTCTCTAATATTCGCATCTTCAAACAAAGATCTTACATCGTCAGAAACTTTCAGATCTGGAAATACACTGAAAAATGGTTTTGTTGTCACTTCCATTTTATTCACCCCAGTGTTCTAATTCATATCTTAAAGTATCAAGTAATTGATCTTCTGGTACTTTGCGGATAACCTCGCCTTTCTTGATCAGAAGTCCCTCTCCATTTCCACCAGCGATTCCCACATCTGCTTCTTTGGCCTCTCCTGGTCCGTTTACAACGCACCCCATAACAGCAACCTTAAGATTCAGATTTTCAAAATCTGCTGCCATTGTCTCTACCTGATTGGCAAGTGGAATCAGATCGATATTCGTACGTCCACATGTTGGGCAGGATACAACTTCAATTCCTCCTTTTCTAAGTCCCAGTGCTTTCAGGATCATTTTTGCACTCTTGATCTCTTCTAATGGATCCCCTGTCAGCGATACACGAATCGTATCTCCGATTCCCTGATAAAGGATGATTCCAAGTCCTACTGAAGATTTAATATTGCCTGAAAGCAGCGTCCCGGACTCAGTGATTCCCACATGCAACGGATACGGGCATTTCTTTGCGATCAGCTCATGCGCTTTTACACACATCATGACATCTGAAGACTTAATACTGACCACCAGATTGTCATAGCCCATGTTCTCAATCATGTGTACCTTGTCAAGTGCACTTTCCACGATTCCCTCTGCAGTCACGCCACCATATTTTTCCAGAAGGTTCTTCTCCAGCGAGCCACTGTTCACCCCGACACGGATCGGAATCTCGTATTCTTTTGCTTTCTCCACAACCGCACGGACTCTGTCCTCACTTCCGATATTCCCCGGATTGATACGGATTTTATCTGCACCGTTTTCAATTGCAGCAATCGCAAGACGATAATCAAAATGTATATCTGCAACCAGTGGGATATGAATCTGCTTTTTAATCTCTTTTAAAGCCTGTGCCGCTTCCATGGTTGGAACAGCGCAGCGGATGATCTCACAGCCTGCCTTTTCAAGCGCAAGAATCTGCGCAGCAAGTGTGAAATCGAGAATAAACGCAAACAACACCGGAAGCCAAAGAAGCATTACAAGTCCGAAAGTTAATCCGAACAGAATCCTCTTCAGCGGGCGATCCGATGCAAAAATCGGACGTGCAGTGAGTATGCCGCAGCCTGCAAACGCAAGGATGTACAGCACGGAAATGATGTTTCCCATTAACATACCTTCCTTTGTATAATGATTTTTCCGCCTGCGGGAATTTCCCGCAGTTAAAGCGCAGCCGAATCAAATTCTTACGCTTTCGGAAACATGCCGGACAAAAACTGCAGCAGTGAGCGGCGGCCGGATCCGCATATTTTTATCTCAGCTGCGTTTTTTACCGGTATTTGACTTGATTATACCATAAATTGCCGCATTTGAACAGTGAAAAAGCATATTGAGCTTTAAGTCGGAACTTACATATTTATCTTGAGCGCGACAGATAAAAGTCGGCTTTCTCCCGCTGCGACTGATTTCCCGGGAAATATTCCTAACGCTGATTCGGACGTTATTTCCCGCGAAATATTCTTAACGCTGATTCGGACGTTATTTCCCGTGAAATAGTTTCGACGGCTGCTTCATGCCTGAAATTTTCAATCCGTGTTTTATTTGGTTAGTTAAATATATCTTCATTTCAAGCTTCTTCGGGGTTGCATTTTCTTGATTGCTTTGGTATAATAAGTAACGCAATCAAGTTTGGCCGGTTCGTCTAGTGGCCTAGGACACCGCCCTCTCACGGCGGCAGCAGGGGTTCGACTCCCCTACCGGTCACCAGCGCAGTGAATTCAGTTCGCTGCGCTTTTTTCATTTTTCATTTCCCGTTCATCTCCTCCGTTTCCTTTCAGGCAATAATCAAAAGGCCTGCCTTGCGGCAAGCCTTGATAATCCGTATATTTCGTATTGCAGTTGAAATCCGATTAGAATTCCATCAGGAAACATGTTTCGCTGAATAGCTGAGTCCGTCATTTTGATACAAATGCGAAAGAGTTGCCTCAGCCTCCGTAAAGCAAACCTCGGTTCCCTCGCAGTAAACGGCATTCACTCCGCGCTTTGCAGTCGAAAGCACCGCTTCGGTGTCAAAAGAATCCGACGAATATAATCCGTAGGCCGCAAGCGCAATTTCCGCACAACCGAGTTCGTCCGAATACATCAGCAGATCACTTTTTGACGCCTTGCAAAGTCCGTCCTTAGGATCAACAAACGGATTGCGGACTTCACCGTTCGAATAGGTGTAAAAATGCATCATGTCCATATCGGAATTTTCATAATTCCTGAAATAAACAGCATTACGCGCCGTCTTAAAATCCATCTGCGCCGCAGGGATTCCGCGTCCGTCGGCCTCGTCATAAAAATTCATTGACAGGGCCATGCCCGCTCCGCCGAGATGCCGCGTATAACCGTCATACGTCGTTATTGTTCCGTGAATATAGCTGTTTTCGGCCAAATGCGCTGCAATGTAATCAACGATAAATGCATTTTTCAGCCAGAAGAAATCCAGATATTCTCCGATATCGTTTTTAGATGCAAAGTCGGCGTATTCGTCCGAAACATTGAGTCGAAGTTTATTCTCACCCAGGAGTTCAATGTCGATTGCATCGGGATTATTTACATACGTCAGCGTTTCATCAACAAACCCGCGTACTTCCGAATTAAGCATCGGGTCAAATTCCTCGGCCTCACTGTCGTTTTCGCAGGAGAAGAGCCCTTTGTATTCCGTATAAACGGGCGCAAGATACGGATATCTGCTGCCGTTATCTCGAATCAGCTCAAATGCCGAATACAACGCGGAATCAACCGTCACAACCTCGTTCGG
>OJNI01001985.1_pt1 | contig 11177 bp, 6 predicted proteins | sample 1597441 | NCBI WGS metagenome assembly OJNI01 (sample SAMEA2452131, study PRJEB22498) | human gut metagenome | reverse complement strand
ACGCGTGCATGGCCCGAGATGACCCGACCGTCCTTGAGGTGGATGTCTTCGACGAAGATCTCCTTGCCGGAGCGCAGCGCCTCGATGTCGTCGCCGATCTCTTTGCCGTAGATTCGGGTGGGGAGCGTCAGCGCATCGACCGGAAGCGTCGTCAGGCGGTTCGTCGCCTCATGGACGCTGACATAACACTCGCACTCGCGGCCCGAGGTAAAATCTTTCATTTTCTTGGTGGAACCCAGATGTCCGTCGGTTTCGAGGCGCTCGATTTCCTTGTCCGTGAAGAGCTCCTTATACGGCGATATTTTGTACTGCGGCTCGTCCAGACGTGTGAAGATACGGAGTTGGACATTGCCTGCATCGTCGCGGATCGGCGAAATCGTGCCGAGGCCCAAATCGACCCAGCGGCCGTCCACCTTGTGTTTTAGCGGTACCAGTTTGTTGGGAATACGTCCCTTGAGGATGTCACCCATGCTTTGATTCTCCAGCAGGATTTCTTTGTTCAGGCCCAACGCCTGAATCTGATCCCACGGAAGTTCCCGTTCCTCGAACTTATAGCGGTCGGCGAACTTGGCGATACGCCCCTCGTTGTTGAGTTCGTAGTCGGAGACCTCTTTGGCCAGGGAGCCGTCCTGATCTTTGCCTTCACGGACTTGGATGATGGAGTCGAGGATACGGTCGAGTTTTTCGGTACCGATCCGAAAGAAACTTCAGCCCAGGTCGGACGGGCGTCCGTATTGGTTGCGAAGGTTCTCGAAAAAGGTTCCCAAAACCGTTCGGCTGTCGAACGAAAGGGCTCTGCGCCGATCGCCCGGAGCCGTGCTCACGGTGTTGAACTCTCCCGTTTGCTCGTTCATTTCGCTGACTAGACGCAGATCGTTCGTCTTTTTGTCGAGGACGGCCAGCACGTCCTTCGATAGCTTTTCCTGTTCTCTTGCCATAATGCCAATATTAAATGAGTAAATTGAATGAATGGTGAAAATCCGCCGGCAAGATAAGACCTTTTCCAGTTCATAACACCAAACGCGCCCCTTCTGGCGGGAAGAGGCGCGGAGTGACGGGAAATGACATATTTTAGCCTAAAAAATGCAGATTTGGGATAAGTCATTGAAGATAAGCCATAGATTCAGGCTCCAAAATACGATAGGAATGATTAAGCAAAATAGCAACTGCTTCGGATTGCCCCGTTTTGCACTACTTCAAACAACTCTATGCAAATATAATAGGTAAAATTTCACTATATCAAATAATCTTATAACCCGTTGGTTGAATTAAAATAAAGCATCTTTAACAAGACCAATTTTACGATGGTTACAGAAGTTGATGTATTGCAGCACGGTCATAGCAGCGATTTTTGCGGCAGTACGTGTAAACAGTCCGCCTGTCTGCTTTGCATAATTGCGTACCATCATGAATTGGTCGTTAAGTTGAGAGAAAACGGTTTCGATTCGCTTCCTGAAACGCCTGTAAGCCCACGAAGGATTTCTCCAATTCTTTTGGTTCAAGCGATACGGGACTTCAAGCTTGATATGAGCCGTTTCGAAAAGGTCTTGTTGCACCTCAGCACTTAAATACCCCTTATCTCCAAGCATAAGACAGTCGTGATAATCCCACTTTGCATCATCCAGATAATGTATATCATGAACATTTGCAGCCGTTATATCATAAGAGTGAATAACACCACTTATTCCACAGATAGCGTGGAGCTTATACCCATAGTAATACATTTGTTGGGAGGCGCAAAAGCCTTTGGAAGGTGCGCTTTGCGGATTATCATTTCCCATAACGCAACGCTTGGCTCGTGCCAGCTGGCATACTTTGACAGGCTTGGAGTCTATCACAAAGACATTTTCCCCACCGTCTATGCTCTTGGCAATATCCCTGCGGATGTCTTCTGCAAGACAAGCCGTGAGTTTGCGACGGACGTTGAACTGTCTTCTGGATATAAGGTTAGGGATATGTTCGGGAGATTCAGCCAATCTCTTAAAGAGGTTGTTCTCGCTGTCATAACCGAATGCTTCGGCTGTAAGAGAAAGAGAAAGAGCTATAACTTCCAAATCAGAAAAGGTGGGAATAACTCCACGGCGAGATACATTGCCATGTTCATTTACACGATTTCCTGCAAATTTCTTGCAGATGTCGTTGATTTTTGTGAATTTTTCGATGAAGTTGTGCATACGACGGTTTGAACTCAATAGTTTGGATGCTATTAAGTTACTAAAAACCAGAAATATGCACAACCTTTCATTTGTCATTTTACTAACTTTTTAATTCAACCAACGGGTATCTTATAAATCAATTTTACACACAAGGCTTTCTGTTCTATTAAGGGAAAGCCTTGTGTTATTCTACGAGCGCACTTAACTACATTTGTATTTTATAAATCGTTAGTTTATAGGAATTTCGACTTCAACCGGAATGTTGATCATAGTTTCTATCTTTGTTTTAACGACATTGTATAAATCTATATTTTCGGCAGGCGTATCCAAAGATACAATCAAAGAATACCGTAGCTTATTATTATATTGTTTCAAATTAGTCCGTGTTTTCCACCATCCTCCAATTGGATATACAGCAATCAAGTTACATGTGGCTAATTGAGCAGCAGTAAGATTTAATTCATCAGAATGTATAGATCCTTTATTTCTATTGTCCGATCCGATTAACCATCTGGTAGAATCATTCTTGCCACGTTCTTCGTTTTCTTCAGCTTCAATCAATTTATTAATTCTTGATTGAAATGTCGTTTGATCTTCGTCTTCTTTATTTACATCAAAACGCAATCCGCATGATGCATATCTGTATTTATCTTTCCAGCCTATCTCTCCGGGTGCAGGTTCGATAAAATATGATAAGGTTACTCGCATTGTGACATTCGTTTCTGCAAGTTGCTCTAAAATCTCACGAGGCCAAGGCAGCTCAAAAAAATGCATTTCATTCATTTTGGGAGAAGCATCTCCTCGTTCCTTGATAAAGGGCTGTATTATTTCTTGGGCAACATACGTTAACCCATTTTCAGTACTATAAAACGCTCTTTCTTCTGATGGTACACCATAACCACAATGACGCAATCTTCGCTCCATATCGCCTCTGTTTCTTACTGGAAATTGCATTTCCATACATCTTGTCCACTTTGCAGAATGAACAATTAATCCGCGAATGCTTTCTGCCCATAAATGAGGATACCGAGCTTGTAATTTACCTGCAAAGTTTGAAGCTAACGCCGTCGCTGCACTTGTTGCATTAATAGTATCAAAGTAACCACTTACTTGGTAATTCTTATTCGCTGTCATCAATTCTAAATCTTGATGAGAATCAAATGGAAATTGGGGGTCATTGGTTTTATATAAATTCCCTCCCTCAAACATAACTTCTGGTTTAATTAATGCACCTTTTTCCCATAGTGATGATGTTCGAGAAAAGGGACTAATTCCTCCTCTTGGTGCAACACGATCATAGTTTCTCAAATCAGGACTATCTATTGCTACTATATCGGTAAAAGCCCCAATGGTTAAACTATTCCAAGCTTGAGCAGGATTCTGTATTTGTCGAAGGCTATGACTGTTTGGATAATCAGCAATAATTTCTTTATCCAAATTATTTATATCCTTAATATTTCCAGCGGAAACCATAAATAAGCGGCCTGCCTTACCATTATTGTATGCAATTGAATCGACTGCTCCTGACCAAGATGTCGGTTTTCCTTGCTCACTATCTTCTGCCGTTATTGCCATGCAATAGCAGACGTTTTTTCGAGGAAATATAATTTCAGATATTGAAACTGCTTGTTCAGTCAAAAATCCCCATGCTTCTTTGGGATTAGGGCGGTCATGCGGATACAATTTAATAGAACCAACTTGGTTGTCAATTTGTATTTTCTGGGTGCTGGCAAGGCAAGAAGACATATCGCCATAAATGACGGTTCCGCACATTTTTGTACCATGCCCATCCCTGTCTGCAATACCTTCTCCGACAACAGAACCACAATTCCTTTCAGGAATAATAGGTTCCAAAAGAGGATGCCCATTATTTACACCTGAATCTAATACACAGACAACAGAATCTGAGTTATGGTTAATTTGAGTTCGTTCCCTTAAATCTTCTACCCATTCTTGTTGTTCGCCTCTATACTCATCAAATAGAAATCCTGTCAATACACGTCCACTTCGCAATTCTGCTAATTGGTCTGAACAGCCTAATAATTTAGTCAGAGAATCTTTGTTTGCATATACTAAAAATACAGTCCTTTCGGGAAATGTTAAAATTGAATCTTCTTTGAAACGAATATCGAGAATTCGTAGAGAATCTATAAATTTGTTCTGCTGAGTTCCAATATCTTCGGCTGCGGAAATTCTGATCCAGATCTCATACCAATCATTGCGATCAGTTGGAAACTCTTCACGCTTATCAGTCCATAATGCTTTTAGAAGAGCTATATTAATATTTTCGATACTTCGGAAAAGAGCATCGTTTTTAGGTTTCCCATTACGCAACTCTTCCGTCGCATATTTATGCAACTTTTCTAAAAGTTTATTTTCTTTTCCATGAGGAATGTAGATGGTTGCAAAAGACTGTTCCTGATTATCTTCCGTTTTTACCTGCCGAATATTTAACAATCGGATGCCCGCTTTTTGATCTTCTAAACTCTTTGATACTAAGTCATAGGCAGGCGCACCTGCAAATTCGATATAAGTCCCACTTCTCGCAGGTAAAGAAATTGCTGTCATTTGCTGCTTAACATTTGTGTCATCTGCTCTGGCAGCATCAAATTTCCTTTGTAAATATTCTGCATGCTCTTGTCGATTGCGCATAGGTATAGAGAGACCGCCACCACCACTACCTCTGGGAGAATATTTAATAGCCCTTTTTATCGATTCAGGGACAATAATATGCTCGTATTTATTCATGTGCTATTATTTTAATAAATCAGTTGATAAATATATCAATCTGACAAACAGACTTTTAAGAAGATTTTACAGGGGTTTTAGTAACGATTTGGAGAATGTGCGAAATTCGCTACTTTGCGTAATCATCTTGTCAAATAACCCTTGTCAAAAACAAAGGTAGGAATTTTCTTTGAACTTGCAAAAATATTCGATTTAAGTGCTAAATACAAAACGAAGGCACGAGGTTATGAGCCTCGTACCTTCTTCCCTTTTATTTCTTGTTACCGTGTTAGATGGCTTTGATGACGAATGGGCAATAAGATTAAAATGGTTTTCTGCAAATTACGAAAAATAATTGATATATAGCCTATTTTCCGGTAATAAAAATGTAGCGACGGTGTTTCACAACTCTGTCGCTACCGCTACAACTAAAACAAGTTTTTAACCTTAATTTTTATCTTCATTACAAATGAATACAAAATAGTTGATATTTGCAAATCATCTGTCCGTTTCCGGTACGAGCCATTCGGGGGCATGAAAAAATGGTATGCCGCATGATAGTGGTCGGAAATGCGCCGGAGCCCGATTCGGATGTGTCGGATGGAAAAAAGGACTCCGTCGTTATACGACGGAGTCCCGGTTTATGAGTGAAACGGATCGGCGGGGTTAGAAATTGCCTTTGTCCTTGCGGTCCCACCACAGACGGGTGCCACCGGTGTCGCCGTCGCCTTTCACTTCGGAAGATTCAGCCTTCAGCAGCTGGATGGCATTGTTCACCTCGACGGTGTTGGAGCTCAGTTCCGTTTCGTTGTACAGCAGGCGGCGCGGGCCGAGCTGCGTGTCGATGATCGAGGGGGCCAGATTTTGCTTCGGACGGAAGAGTTTGGGGTAGCCCGTGCGGCGGTAATCGGCCCACGCTTCGGTCGAGAGCGGGAAGTTGGCGATCCATTTCTGGGTGATGATGCGTTCGAGCTTTTCTTCATTCGAAGCGCCTTCGTCCCACTTCACCGTGATACTGGTGGTCGGATCGGAGTTGTATTCCGGCTTCCACGGGTCCGTATAACCCTCAGGTGAGGAGGTATCGTCGTTGATGTAGCTGTTGATAGCCGCATCGTCGATAGCCGCCCAGTCGGGGGCCGTCAGTTTCTTCTCGGTCCATGCTGCCGCGGCGTCGGACTGTCGGTAGCTCTTCTGGTTGCGGATGGAAACCTCGATACCCTTTTCATAGAGTTCCTTTACGCTCTGCTGCCCGGCGTCGGTCCAGCGAAGTTTGGCTTCGGCGCGCAGGAACCAGCCTTCGGCGGCGAACATGATGGGCTGCGGCGTCGCATATCCGAGTAGTAGACGCGCTGGTTGTCGTTGCCGCCGTTCTTATTGCCCAATTCGCAGCCTACGGGAACTCCGATGTATTGCGCTCCCTTGCGGATCAGGATGTCGCTTTCGTTGTATATGTCCTCGTTGTTCTGGTCTTTCTCGCCTGTCGGTTCGGCGGTCTTCTTGACCAGATGGCGGACGTTGGTGGTGAAATAGAGCGGGCGGCGCGGGGCGTTGTAGCCGTTCATGAACGCTACGATCGACGAACCGATGCCCGAATCCAGCCAGTCCATCATGCGGCGCAGTTCGTTCGAGTAGGACTTGTTGATAAGGATGTCCTTGTCTTCGAGGACTCCGGCCTGAATGGCTTCCTTGGCGTATTTTTCAGCATCGACGGGGTTTACCTTGACGATGCGCAGCGCCATGCGCAGCTTGAGCTGGTTGGCGATCTTCTTCCAGAGCGTGCGGTCGCCGTTGCACCAGCAGTCGAACGATGCGAGACCTGCGGTCTCCGTATCCAGTCCTTCGAGCGCTTTGTCCAGCTGTGCGAATATCGCCTTGTAGATATCTTCCTGTTTGTCGTAGGCGTAGCTGCTGGGGCGTTCGGCCAGTTCGTCCGCTGCGAGGACCGACGAATAGGGAACCGGGCCGTAGGTGTCGGTATACTGGAGCAGGTTATACGCTTCGACGATGCGGGCTACGGCTGCGAAGTCATGCTGTCCGGCGGCGTCGCACTGTTTGATCAGCCGGCGGGTGTTGTTGAATATTTTCTGCATGAAGTTCTCGTGCATGCCGCCGCAGAACCCGCGGGCGAGGTCGTAACGCGCCATCGTCCAGTTGCTGTGCGGCACCTCGAAATAACCGCCGTAGTTGTCGATCGACAACGAGGTCCAGTACTGGAACAGGTTCTGGTTGGTGGGGTAACTGAACGAGAGGGGAGTGGAGAACTGCGCTTCGAACGGCAGTTCTTCGGGGTCGATCTCGTAGGGATTGGTGTTCAGCTCTTCGAAATCTCCCGTACAACTTCCCAACAGTGCGAGGGGAAGCGCCATTGCGGTAACGTTTCTAAGAATATTCTTGAGTTTCATAATGTGTAAACGCTTTTGATTAGAAATTCAGTTTCACGTTCAGACCGAAGCTGCGCGTGGTCGGCAGGTTGAAGACATCGAAGCCTTGCAGGCCGTTGCCCGTACCCATCGACACGTCGGGATCCATCGGGGCGTCTTTGTAGAAGAAGAAAAGGTTGCGGGCGATGAACGCAAGGGTCAGGTTCTTCGACTGGCCGAACAGGTTACGGAAAGTGTAGCCCAGCGAAATCTCGCGCATACGGACGTTGGTCGCGTCGTATACGTAATCCTCGACGTTGTAGACCGAGTTGAAGCTTGTCGCGCCCACCACGTCGTAGTAAGCCTTGACGTTCGAGAATTTGATGCCCTCGCGCATCACGTAGCCGCGGTCGCGCGCCCGGCCCGTGCGTTCCGATACGCCGTATCCGTCGAGTGTGGCCTCGGTCATCGAAACGACCTTGCCGCCGATGCGGAAGTCGATGAGCATGCTCAGTGTCAGGTCCTTGTAGCGGAACGTGTTGTTCCAGCCCATGTTCCACTTCGAGTTCATGTTGCCCATGTATTTCAGGTCGGAATTCTGCTCGCCGCCGTTTACGGGGATCTGGTAGTCGGCGCCTTCGGGGGTTTCCGTCACCAGTTTGCCGCTCTCGTCGCGTTTGAGCGTGCGGACGTAGAGGTCGCCATACTGGCCGCCTTCATAGAGGATCACTTTGGCGCCGCCCAAGTTGGAGACCGTTACGCCGTCTTGGATACCGTCGAAAAGCTCGATGATCTTGTTGTCGTTGTACGAGAGATTCAGATCGGTGGACCATGTGAATTCGTTGCCGAAGTCTTGGAACCAGCCGGCCGTCAGTTCGAAGCCTTGGTTCTGGACGTTGCCCGCATTGACGAACTGCGATTTGTAACCGCTCTCCCACGGCAGCGTCACCTCGAAGTACTGGTTCTTGGTGTTGGTCTTGTAATAGGTGGCGTTTACGTGCAGACGGTGCTGGAAGAACTCTCCGTCGAAACCGACCTCGAACGAGTGGGTCTTTTCGGGTTTCAGCGTGCGGAACGGCACCGATTCGGGCGGGTTGATGGCGCCTTGGTCGCCGTAGGTATAGCGCGGATTGGTCTTGTAGACGGGGACGTCGTTGCCGACGATGGAGTACGAACCGCGGAATTTGAACAGGTCGATATTCCGGCCCATGTCCACGAAACGGTTGAGCAGAAGGCTGGCGCCCACCGAAGGATAGAAGAACGAGTAGCCGTCGGTGTAAGCGAGGGCCGACGACCAGTCGTTACGGGCCGTCACGTCGAGGAAGAGCGCCTCTTTGAAGCCGAACGTGACAGCTCCGAAGACCGAGTTGAGCCGTTTGCGCTCCAGTCCCATGGTCGTGCCGTTCATGTAGAAATTCGACGGGTTGAAGATGTTGGGATAGTAGGCGCCGCCGTTGCCCGGAGCGACGAACTTGCTCTGCTCGTAGAGCAGGCTCACGTTGTTCGAACGTGTCTGCATCATGCTGGTGCCGAGGGTGGCGTTGAGCGAGAAATCGTCCCACGTATGGTTGTACTGGGCGAGCAGGTCCGCATAGAGCTGTTCGCTGAAGTAGCGGTTGTCGTCCATTTTGCCGTAGGTGTATTTATTGCCGTAGGACGACGCGTAGTGGTTGCGTACGTAGTGTTCGTCGGCGCGCTCGTAGCGCATGCGGCCCGTGAGCGAAAGTCCGTCGATGATCTGGTATTTGATCGATCCGCCGAATTCGTAGCGGTTGCGTTCGACGACGGTGCGCCCGCTGGATGAACGGGGTAAGTGGCAGTACGAGACCGAGAAAGAATATCTCTGTATGAAAAACGGTGAAGAACGAGGCTTCACCGCCGCCGAGTTCCGGGCGGCGCAGAACGAGGGCTGGGAGAAGCAATATCCCTACAAGGTCGGCAAAAAGAAGGTCTATATGACACCGTCTGCTGCCGAGGCGCAGGGACTCATCCGGGCTGACAAGCATCCGAAGAGCACCCGCTACGGCAGACAGAACCCCATCTCCGAGCGCTGGAACAGTGAGGAACATCTTGCGGCATGGCGGGCGGCATGGGCTGACGTGTCCAACCGCTATCTGGAACGCGCCGGGCGGGAGGAACGCATTGACCACCGAAGCAACGCCGCACGGGGGCTGGATGAGATTCCTACCATCCATGAAGGTGTGACGGCGCAGGCGTTGGAGCGCAAGGGGATCATCTCTGACCGCTGCGAAATCAACCGGCAGATCAAAGCCGACAATGCGCTGCTGCGTGAACTGAAAGCGACGGTCAAGAAGCTGATGCAGGCGGTAAAGAATACGGTTCCTGCCATAGCAGAGGCAATGGAAAAGCTACGCAGCAGCATACTGATTTTCAGTTATCAGCTTCGTTATATCGGTATGGGTAAAAACAGCATGGGCAAGCGTATCAAGGCCGTCAAGCCGGAACTTGAACGCTATACAGGCTTGGTGCAGCAGATTAAGGAAAAGAGCAAGGAACACAAATCGCTGGTTGCAGAGAAAAAGGAATTGCTAATATATCATGTGAAACGCCACAAGGCACTGACTGTCCGCATTGCAGAGCTGACGGAAGAATTGGAGGAACTGCGTTCCGAAAAGGCACTCCTTTTGCAAAAATTTGAGTATGCGGAGGATGCAGGCGCAGAAGCGTTCCGCAAGGATATTGCCATCATGGAGTCCGGTCTGAAAAGGCTGGAGGCACAGGAGCAAAATACGCTGCTGAATTAGATAAGGTTCTGGCTGAATATGCCGAGCTGAAAGCGCAGGCCGTGGATCTTGACCCGGTGGAGCTGTACAAAGCACGGAATGCAATCCGTCCTGTGCAGGAAAAGGAGGTAGAACAGCAATTAGAGGGCACCATGCACGAGAAGCCTTCCCTTATTATGCTGCTCAGCGCCAAGCAGGAAGCGTCTCGTCTGCTTGGAGAGGATGCGGAGAATCGGCAGGCGCGGCAGATGATCATGCGGCGAAGGAGTACGGAGCAACTTAAAAGGTCTCACCTTAAAACGGATCGATGCAAGATCGAACGTTAATGATAGTGCAAAAGCAGTAGTATTATGTGAATACGTCATTCATGTTGTGTGAATTTCTGTTCTTCTCCTTGCAATCACCCCATCTGTGCAATATGAAACAAAAAGGGTATCAGAACGCAGCGTTTGGATGCTTCGTTCTGATGCCCTTTTACGATATAGTTTCTTTTACAGCGGCGACAACGATTACCGGAATTCCAGCGTCTCTTTCTGCAACGCTGCACCCCTTTTGATTAGTGATTTTTTCTCCGCACCTCTTGCAAACCAGAAAAAAGCGCGGTATAATATGACTAGAAGAACCGAAACGGTCATATTTCATGGGGGTGCGACCTTGGCTTTTACCGATTACGAGACTGAGCAGCTCCGCAAGGCGTTGCTGAAGGAAACGAGGCATTGCGCCGTCACACTGGGGATGAAGAAAACCTCAGTGGATCAACTGACAAAGGCTGTCGGTATCGCAAAAGGCTCGTTTTATAAATTCTACGAATCCAAGGAGATGGCCTTCTTCGCGGTTCTGGAAAGTATCCACTCCGAGCTTTACGGGGTGGCTGACCAGGCGTTGCACAGAAATGGCGGCCTGCCAACATCGGAGCGCGCGGCAGAGGCGGTTCTGGCCGTCTGTCGGAGGCTGTCTGATACCGGCGACATGGTTTTCATTGAACATGACGCCAAGTTGCTTTTACAGAGATTGCCGGAGGGCGTCAAAAAGGAACATTACCACGATGACGAAACGCATATTCGTCTGCTCCTGGAAAAATATGGTCTTGTTCCTAAACGGGGGATTTCACTTGCCGCCTCGACAGTACGCGGATTGATTCTGACCGTCTCACACAAGGAGCAAATCGGAGAATTGTACCCGCAGGTGCT
>OJNI01001979.1_pt1 | contig 11207 bp, 9 predicted proteins | sample 1597441 | NCBI WGS metagenome assembly OJNI01 (sample SAMEA2452131, study PRJEB22498) | human gut metagenome | reverse complement strand
ACCTAAAATATTCAAATCATCTTTTTCATTAAAACATACAATATTTAAAGCAGTTAGAGGAGTACCGCCCATTGCATAAACATCGCTTAAAGCATTTGTTGCTGGAATTTGCATAAGTAAGGATTATATGAAAACACTGCTTGGTGCACTGACATCAAGCTTTTATATTGCACTTGTTTCGTGTTCTATTTCCGTGATTTTTAATTATATGTTTTTTAATGGTTATACCAATAATATATGGGGTGATGGAGTTATTGAGTCGCTTTTAGGAATAGGATTTAATGATTTATTAAGTCACGTTGCAGGACAATTTTATATTGATTTTCCTGATAAGATCATAACTGTGCTTGCACTCTATATATTTGTAAGGTATGACAAGGGAAAGAACAGATTTGATAAAAGGATAATGACAGCCTGTATATATATCGGGATAGCTGCTATGGCAGCAGTACAGCTTATAGAAGTTAATACACCTAAGTGCGTGTATGCAGCTTTTGATAACAGTAGGAATAACCAGAATAATATAGAAGAAACACCGGATTATAATACTTATCTGCAGACAGTTTACGGAAGAGAAAACGGAATACCAGGCGGCTGTGCCAATGATATAGCACAGACTAATGATGGAATACTATGGATAGGAACCTATGGTGGTTTATACAGGTATAATGGTACAGAGTTTAAATGGGTGGATGAATATGCCTCTGTTAAGACTGTAAACTGTCTGTATAAAGATGAAGAGGGCAGATTATGGATAGGAACCAATGATGGCGGCGTATCGATAATGATTGATGAAACAATCATAAATGTTGTATCAGAAAAGGAGGGATTATCAGCTGATTCCGTAAAGTGTATAACACAGGGTTCTGATGGTGATTACTATATTGGTACGACAGGTGCTATGTCAATAGTTTCTCTTGCAGATGGATTAACAGTTAAAAGCTATATAGATGATATAAAATATGCTGTAAGTGCAGACTCTGATAAGAATGGTAACATAGCAGTTGTCAGCGATAATGGACAGCTAAGTATTGTAAAAAATGCAGCAGTTATTTCAGAATATAGTGCATCAGATGGTGGAAGATATACAACGTGTTCATTTGATGATGCGGGTATGCTTTATGTGGGAACATCAAAAGGAAATATAGATAAATATGAATATGATTTATATAATAACGCTTATGTACTTAAGGAAAGTGTAAGCTGTAATGAGCTTAATAATATTAAAGAAATATATTTTGTAGATAACACATTAACAGAAAATGGCACACTTTTTGTATGTGCAGATAATGGTACAGGATATTATGACAGTCAGAATCAATTTATAAACATTGATACAGGCAGCTTTAATAATTCAATAGATCATATGACAGCAGATTACCAGGGAAATCTCTGGTTTACATCATCAAGACTTGGGCTGTTAAGATTAAGCAGATCAGCGTTTACACAGCTTAATTATGAACATAGTGATGAAAATCTGGTTGTAAATACAGTTACAATGTGGAATGGAAATTATTATATAGGTACAGATAGTGGAATTGCCGTTTCATATGCAGCTGCAGGCAGTATTACAGCTGATAGTGATTATATTCAAAAGCTGGACAGCGATTTAAAGGAGCTTGTGAATAAACTTGTAAAAGAGCTTGATAACGTAAGAATAAGGTGCATAACAACGGACAGTAAAAATAATATGTGGATATGCACAACAGGCAAAGGAATATATGAGGTTACATATAGTGGTGAAATTATAAGATATGATGAGAATAACGGACTAAGTGGAAACAGATACAGGACTATAACAGAGTTAAGTGATAATACAATGCTTGCAGCAGGTGATACAGGACTTAGTTATATTGTAGATGAAGCTGTCATTGGCAATATAGGTTATTCTATGAAAAACAGTAAGGTTTTATGTACACTTGAAACAGATATACAAGATTATGGAAGAGTTATACTTGCAGGAACAGATGGCAATGGAATAGAAGTTATTAGTGATGGAAGAGTAATAGATAATTATGATAAGGATGATGGTCTTAGCTCAGCGGTTATATTAAGAATGGTAAATGATGATTCTGGTGAAGGCATATTCATAGTAACAAGTAACAGTCTGTGTTATATGGATAAGTCAGGCATTATAAGAATATTGGATAATTTTCCTTACTATAATAATTACAATGTAGTTAATGGAAACAATGATAATCTTTTTGTTCTGGGCTCAGCCGGAATATATGTTGTTGATAAGAGTGCCTTACTTTCTGGAAAAGAACTTGATTATAAGCTGCTTAATGGGGATTGCGGACTTGAAAATGCATTAACACCAAATGCATGGGATTATATTGATGTGAATAATAATCTGTACATGTCAACAGATGATGGTGTAATGATAGTCAATCTCAATGATTATAGTGCCAGAATAAGATCATATCGTATACAGATGAAGTCCGTAAAGGTAGATGGAGAAAGTCTCAGGGTAAAAAGAGGGGAAGAGCTTTATATTGATAGTAAAGCACAGATGATAGAGATGTTCCCTGAGATTATAAACTATTCTGTTAACACTCCTTATGTAAGTATATATCTGGAAGGGTATGATACTGAACCAAGGATAATATTACAAAGTGATCTGACTAATATAATATATATGAACATACCTGTAGGCACATATACATTTCATTTATCAGTTCTTGATGAAAATGGCAGGGTACCAATATCTGAAAACACATATACAATTATTAAGGAAGCAAAGATATATGACTATTGGTGGTTTAAGGTGTATATGGTCGGAATATTTGCACTTACAGTTGCATATCTTACGTGGATAATATTCCATACACAGATTAAAAGAACCCTTGATTTTCAGAAGAAAGAGCTCGAATTCGTAAAGAAACAGCTTGAGATGGGAAATGAAACAGTTCTTACTATTGCAAGGACTGTTGATGCAAAGGATGTTAATACAAGCCAACATTCACTAAGAGTATCTGAGTATTCAGTTATGATAGCAAAGGAGCTTGGATATAGTGATGAAGAATGTGAAAACCTTAGAAAAGCGGCACTGCTTCACGATATAGGAAAGATAGGTATTCCAGACAGGATACTTAACAAACCTGAAAGACTTACAGATGAAGAATATGCTATTATGAAATCACATGTTGAAAAAGGAGCGGAAATACTTAAAAGCTTTACTCTTGTAAATCACGTTGAGGAAGGAGCACTTTATCATCATGAGAGATATGATGGAAAAGGATATATGCATGGTCTTAAGGGGGAAGAGATACCTCTTAATGCAAGGATTATCGGAATAGCGGATACATTTGATGCTATGACGGCTAACAGAGTGTATAGAAAGAAGCTTGATATGGACTATGTTTTAGGGGAAATACGAAGAGGCAGCGGTACACAGTTTGACCCAAAGCTTGTGGATATTATGCTTAGACTTATTGATAGTGGCAGGATAGACATTGATGATCTGTATAAGGATGGTGAAGCAGATGAAGATAAGTAATATTAAGAAAATATCCGGTAGGATGCTATCTTATATAGTAAGCAGGGAGTGTATCATAACTTTTATAACCTGTGTTGTAGTAAGCATTATTATAGGTGCCTGTATGGTTTATTCAAGAAAAGATGAAGACAAGAGCATCAAAGTAGGGATAATATATGTAGGTGATGCAAGTACAGCATATACAGACAATTTTACTTGCGGACATTAAGGAAGAGTATGGCGATAAGGTAGAAGTTATGCATATGTATAATGTTGCCGAGGGAACTGAAAGAGAATATCTTGAAAGACTTGTAAATGCAGGCTGTAATCTGATATTTTCTACAAGCTATAACTATGGTGAAACAACTAAGGAACTGGCTGGCAGGTATCCAGATGTGCAGTTTTGCATGGCAACATGCTCTAACGCTAACGAGGAGCCATACTATGCTAATTATCATACATTTATGGGTGCTATATATGAAGGAAGATATGTAGCAGGAGTTGCAGCAGGCATAAAACTGAAGGAGCTTATATCAGAAGGAATAATAACAGAAAATGAGGCTAAGATAGGATATGTTGCAGCGTATCCTAATGCGGAGGTTATATCAGGATATACAGCTTTTTTGCTTGGAGCAAGATCAGTTGTGGGGAATACTACCATGACGGTAAAGTACACATATAAGTGGAATGATTATCGTACTGAAAAGAAGTATGCAAGAGAACTCATAAATGAGAAGTGTGTTATTATATCACAGCATTCAGATACAGCAGGACCAGCGACTGCCTGTGAGGAAACATCCTCAGATGTACCTGTTTTTAATGTGAGCTATAACCAGAGTATGTTTGATGTAGCACCAACTACATATCTTACGGGGTGTAAGATTAACTGGAAGCCATATATGAAGGCTGCCGTTGATGCAGTTCTTAATGGAAAGGTGGTAGAAAAGAACATCAGAGGTAATATACATGGTAATGATGTGGGAGCCGGCTTTGATGAAGGCTGGGTTTCAATGCTTGAGTTTAATGATATTGTTGTGGCAGATGGCACTAAGGAAATGGTAGCAGATGTTATCGAGCAGTTTAAGAAGGATAGGCTTACTGTGTTTAAAGGTGACTACATAGGCGTAAATACTGACAATCCAAATGATATCATAGACCTTAGTGAAGGCTTTGTGGAAAATAAAGACAGCTCAGCACCATCGTTTAACTATATATTAAAGGACATTATTACGATAGAGTAAAAATACATTATTACGCATTATTACAATAGTACATTATTACGACATTATTACAATAGAGTAAAAACACTTGACTGTACAGCTTTTTATATGATAGAATATGCAGGCTTTAAATGGTTTTATTGGAAACGAAACATCCTCCTGGATGATAACGAACAACACATTGAGTTAAGTTATCATTAAGGAGGATTTTTTTTATGCCAAAAAACAAATTTCAGGACGTAGTATTCACAATTATTATGGCAGCTATTATGGTGTACGGGATGGTTGTTTATAATATAGCTCTTAACACAGGAACAGTTGATGGAACAACTTTTATTGCAGCATTACACGAGTTACCAATAATGGTGCCAGTTGCTTTCATTCTTGAGTTCTTTATAGTTGGAAGGCTGGCAAGGCTGCTGGCATTTACTGTTATGAAGCCAACAGACAGACCACAGTTTATCACATATGCAATATCTATATGCATATGCTGTATTATGTGTCCTGTTATGAGTCTTGTTGCAACAATACTTTTTAAGGAACCATCTTTTGGTATGTGGGTTAAGACATGGGCTATGAATTTCCCTATGGCAATACTTTATCAGATGTTTTACTGTGGACCATTTGTACGTCTTATCTTCAGAGCAATATTTGAAAGAAAAGACAGCAGAAAGAAGCCATAGAAGCATAATTCCTGCTGCGTTAGTACAGCATTTATTGAGATATTTAGTCTGGTGATATTATCCAAGGTATGAGAAAAGCATAACTACTATGCCTAGTATAACAAGTATGACTCCTGTTGCACGGTTAAGTGTTTCAGGAGTAGCTTTGTTTGCAAAGATAGCTGCTATTCTTGCCCATATAAGTGTAAATACGATACATAATAGCCACACAGTTATATCAGGTATTCCACCAATCGCAAAGTGTGATACAGCGCCGGTGAGTGCTGTAAAAGTCATAATAAATACACTTGTTCCGACAGCAGTTTTCAGCTCATATCCAAGAACAGAGGTAAGTATAAGCAGCATCATCATACCACCGCCGGCACCGATGAAGCCACATATAAAGCCGATTAATACGCCGCATACAACTGATTGTATGGCACGTTTCTTAGCAGACACACCCTCCATGGCTTCCTTTGTAGTCATAACAGGTCTTATGATGAATTTAATTCCAAGAAGAAATGTCATAAATACAGAGAAGCTGCCCATTGTAGCTGATGGAACAAGGCTTGATACATAGCTTCCTACAACAGTGAATATAAGAACACTGACCATCATAATAAGTCCGTTTTTAATGTCTAGATTCTTGTTTTTTCCATATGTATATGCTGATATGGCACTGGCAAGCACATCAGAAGAAAGTGCAATGCCGACAGCCATATAAGGATCCATTCCTAAAAATGTAATGAGCATAGGGCTGATTACAGCAGCGGCACTCATACCGGCAAATCCAGTACCAAGACCGGCACCCATACCTGCAAAAAAAGTTACAATAATAGTTAAAAATAATGATGACATAAGGTATTTACCTCCTTTTAAGTATCTTATCAAGATTATCTTCTATCTGTTTCATACCCGAAAAAAAAGCCTCTTTAGTGGCAGTGTCCATATTATCAAAAAGATGTTCAAGAAAATCTTTCTGTAAAACCTGACCTTCTTTAATTATTTCCTCTGCCGCAGGTGTGCATATGAGCTGTGTTTTCCTTCTGTCACCTTTGGTTTCTTTTCGTATGATATAACCATCACACACAAGCCTGTCAACATTGACAGAAACAAGATTAGCTTTGATTTTTCTTACCTCCACAATATCTCTTGCAGTTGTATATTCTGGATTATTTGCAAGAAACATAAGAATATCGAAAGCTGTCTGTGGAAGATTAAACTTATGTAAAAGCGGTTTGCATACTGAGTTATATGCAAGATTGATTTTTTGTGCGAATTCAATTCCTGAGTTCATAAGAGAGTCAGCCTCCTTGTAGTGAAATATAAATTACAAAAATGAATAATTCAAATTTGAAGTATTATAACACGTTTATATTGATAAGTAAAGAGCGTAAATGCAGTTTTAGATTTGTACAGTTTTGCTTTATTTATTAGCTTTTTTATGTTTTTTATCTTCAATATAGTGCATTTCGTAATGACGGGTGCTATACTTACTTACAACAAAAATATGCGCACACCTGACACAGATTCGATATGCGTAAAAACACGCAGAAATGGAGATTAGTGTGAAAAATAGGATTTTTCACACGCAAGAATGGGAGATTATTATGAAAATATTTTTTTATGCCTTTAGGGAATATGATGAGAAGAAATATGTTGAGAAATTCGCAGAGCAGTATTCATTTGAGTATGGTTTTACATCAGATTATCCTTCAATGGATAATGTAGAACTGGCTGAAGGCTATGATGCAATATCAATAATAACCAATCCCATGTACCCGGAAATACTTAATGCATTTCATAAGAAGGGAGTTAAGTACATATCAACAAGAAGCATAGGTTATGAGCATATTGATATTAAGTATGCACATTCAATAGGTATGAGAGCAGCCCACGTAGTGTATTCACCAAATAGTGTTGCGAATTATGCGATTATGCTTATGCTTATGGCCTGTCGCAATATGCCTTGGATAATGAAAAAAGCGGATTGTCAGGACTACTCATTAAAGGGAAAAGTCGGAAAAGAATTATCAACATCAACAGTTGGAATAATAGGAACGGGTAATATAGGTAAGACGGTGGTTAAGCATTTATCTGGCTTTGGATGCCGTATATTAGCATATTCATGTTATGAGGATGAAGAAGTGAAAAAGTATGCAGAGTATGTAAGCTTTGATGAACTTCTTACGAATTCAGATATTATAACATTACACGTTCCTGGAAATGCTGAAAATACACATCTTATTGATGAGGCAGCATTTAAGAAAATGAAGGATGGAGTAATAATAGTCAATACAGCCAGAGGCCTTATAGTGGATACACAGGCACTTATAGCTGCATTAAAGAGTGGAAAGGTAGGATTTGCCGCACTTGATACTTTTGAGGGAGAGGCAGGCTTATACTATCTTAATAAGGAAACTGAAAAGCTTGATAATGACAATATGGCAGTTTTAAAGAGCTTTCCTAATGTAATACTCTCACCTCATATGGCATTCTATACAGAGCAGGCGGTGTCCGATATGGTTGAGAATTCAATAAAGGGAATACTAGGTTTGGAAAATGGTGACAATAGTCTGGAGGTTATGTAGTTTTAACAGCCGGATGTGATAAGGGTAAAAATGAATTCCTGAAATTTTGTTTTTGGCATAGTAAGCCCTCCTTATAAAAATAATAAAAAGTTTCATATAAACACAAAAATGTCGCCTATCCGTCTGACAATGGATAAGCTACATTTTATGTCATATTTATTTTATCAAGTATTGGGAATTTGACTTGCTATTTTGTGTTGGTGTATGTAGTAAAATAGTATATAATTATTAACAAGATATGAATGTGAAATGCAATTATGTTATTAGGAGGAAAATGATATGAAGTGGGGAATTCTGGCTACAGGTAATATTGCAAAAAAATTTGCATCAACTATAAATCAGATGAGTAAGGAAAATGAACAGCTTGCAGCAGTAGGCTCACGGCACATGGATAGTGCAAAAGCTTTTGCCAGGGAGTATGATATTCCACGATATTATGATTCTTATGAAGCATTGGTAAATGATCCTGATGTTGAGGCTGTTTATGTAGCAACACCGAATAGTCTGCATTATGAGAATTGCAGACTTTGTCTTGAGCATGGTAAGCATGTACTTTGTGAAAAGCCATTTACAATAAATGAGAAACAGGCACAGGAGCTGTACAGGCTGGCAAAGGATAAGCATCTTTTTATTATGGAGGGATTATGGATATGGTTTCTGCCATTGTATAATCGTCTGCGTAATATCCTGCTTCAGGGAACAATAGGAGAAATTAAACATATTTCCTGTCAGTATGGATTTGTTGCAACGGGTGCCAGAAAAGAGCGTAAATTTAACTCTGCACTTGGTGGAGGTGCTCTGTTGGATATAGGAATTTACAATCTGGGATTTTTGCGTATTGTTACAGGGTGTGATCCGCAGAATGTAGAAACCACAAAAGTACATATTAATGAGAATGGAACAGATGATTACAGTTGTCTCAAACTGACATATAATGATGGATGTATTGCAGAATCAGTCCAGACAATAGGAGAGGAATTAAAACGTAATGCCAGAATTGAGGGAACAAAGGGAAGTATATATTTGCCGGATTTCCAACATGCAAAGACCTTGATACTTGAGGTGGAGGGTAAAGAACCGGAAACAATCGAGTGCCCGGTTGATATAAATGGATTTGAATATGAGATTCGTGAAGCAGGCAGATGCATAGCATCAGGAAATAGTGCCAGTGCTATTTATACACCGGAAGATAGTATTGCACTTACAAGGCTGATGTATGATATCCGTATGAGCTGGAATATGATATTTGATGGTGAGATATAGGCATAAAAACCGACTAAATAGCTTATTTTAAATAAATTGGCATTGCATAATAATAAAGAATATACTTTATAAAGTTGTGTAATGCGAATTAGCGAAACAAATTAAATTTAATAAGCATTTTAAAGAATGGGGGAAGCATTGCTATTCATTAATATATAATGAATAAGCGGGGCATAAAAATCATGGCAATTGCTAAAATGGGAAAACTTGTTGAAGTTGATATAAGAAAGCTCTGGGAGCATGAGCAGTATGATTTTTCTAAATGGCTTTCAGATAAAGAAAATCTGGAACTACTTAATGATGCCATTGGGCTTTCATTAACAGAGGTTGAGACAGAAGTATATGTCGGTGCTTACAGATGTGACTTGGTGGGAAAAGATGAGGTTACTGGTGAAAAGGTTATTATTGAAAACCAGCTGGAAGCTTCAAACCATGACCATTTGGGGAAAATTATTACATATGCGTCAGGACTTGATGCCAATGTAATTGTATGGATTGTAAAGGAAGCGAGAGAAGAACACAGAAGTGCTGTAGAATGGCTTAATAATAATACATCTACAAATATTAACTTCTTTCTTATTGAGGTTCATGCATACAAAATTGGCGATTCTAATCCGGCTCCTATGTTTGAGGTAGTCGAAAAGCCTAACGGCTTTATTAAAAATGCCAAAAATCAGTCGGGTTCTTCGGATCTTAATAAATCGCAGTCTGAAAGACTTGAATTCTGGACGCAGTTTAATGATGTTATAGTGGAGCGGGGAAAGCCATTTAAGATTAGAAAGGCTTCTACGGATCACTGGTATGATATTGCCATTGGAACTAGTGTTGGACATGTTGCTCTTAATCTGGTAAATAAAGAAGGCTGTGTTGTTGTTGAATTGTACATAAATGGTGATAAGGAATTATATGATTCTCTGGAATCGCAAAAGGAAGAAATAGAAGCAAAGCTTAATCTTCCATTGGAGTGGCGCAGACTGGATGATAAGAAGGCTTCAAGAATAATGCATAAGATTTATGGACTTAATTTTGATGATCATTCAAATTATGGTGAATTAATGAATGAGATGATAGACAAGGCGGTTAAGTTTATAAGTGTATTTAAAAAATATATGAAATAAAAAAGAAAATGAGTGTCAGCCGTTTGGATTTGAAAAGGATCAAATGGCTGATTTTTTATGTCAGGAGGTTTCTATTTGAATTACTGTTATTATTTTTTATGTTAATATGAAAATAGAAAGAGCAGAACTTGAAATGACATTAATTGACAAATTACGACAAAAAAGAAAAAAATATTTGTTTATGTGGTATAATATTTCAGAAGCAATAATGTATAAACTAAACGGATAGGAAACGGGGGCTATTTTTTGAGAATACTGTTTTGTAACATTGCATGGATGGATTATTATAAGGGAATTGTTCCGGGAAAAGATGAGCCAAAAAACGGAGGTTCATATGTAAAGGATACGAAAGATGCACATGAAAAGTATAATTTTAAGCCGGAACTCTTAAAACTAAAGGGATTCCCGGAAGGTGAGTATTGTCTTGGATTTGTGGAGACGAAAAGTACCAGCGCCGGGAAAAGGAACCAGCTAAATATTGAAAAGATAGAGGGCTGCAGTGATCTTAAAAATGATACAGAAGTTGATGATGTGCTGGTTGTGTACTGTGCATTATATCCGGACTCTTTTGATAAGGAAACATATGTTGTAGGCTGGTATAAACATGCGACAGTTTACAGACGATACGAAAAGCTGGAGTTTGATACTGAAGCTTCAGATAATGAAAGGTCAGATAATGAGTCAGCAGCAGATGAAAAATATATCCAGTTATACAATGCAATTGCATTAAAGGAAGATTGTGTTTTGCTTCCAAGGTCGCAAAGGCGAAAGACATTCTGGAGAGTGCCAAGAAAGAAAAAGGGTGTGGCATTCGGATTTGGACAGTCAAATGTATGGTTTGCAAGAGGAGAAGATGATAATAAGTATTTATCTGA
>OJNI01001973.1_pt1 | contig 11221 bp, 8 predicted proteins | sample 1597441 | NCBI WGS metagenome assembly OJNI01 (sample SAMEA2452131, study PRJEB22498) | human gut metagenome | reverse complement strand
GGTCGCTCCCGAGTCGCGACCCTTTTTTAAGCTATCTATGGATACCAACCGAAAAACAACTCTCCGAAATGCTCCGAAGCCGAAAACTGCGAGTTATAAGTACTCTTTCCGGCTCAATGAAGAGCAAAATATCCGCTTCAACGAACTGCTCTGCAAAGCCGGACTGGAGCATAACCGCAGCCGTTTTATCGTCAAAAGAATCTTCGGCGAGGAGTTCGTCGTCGTCAGACGCGACCCTTCGAAGGTGCAATTCGTCGCACGGCTCAACGACCTTTATTTCCAATTTCAGAAACTGGCCAATAACTATAACCAGATTGTAAAAGTCGTCAATTCGCACTTTTCCAACGTCGCGATCCCGCATCAAATCGCCGCATTGGAACAGCGAACGAGGGAATTGAAAGCCCTGAGTGTCGAGATTCTGAACCTTGCCAAACGCGCTGCGGAATGGTTGCGAATATAAGATCGGGTTCCTCGCCCGGCGGTGCTTTGCGCTATAACAAGGAGAAAGTGGATAAGGACGAAGCCGAAGTGCTCTTCTGGCAGAAGATGCTCGAACCGTTCGACAAACACGGACGCCTTGATATTGACGCTTGTATGGATAGTTTTTGGCCGTACCTCGAAGCCAACCGCCGGACGACCAATACGGTCTTCCATGCTTCGCTGAACCCTTCGCCGGAAGACAGGCCGACCGATGAACAACTCCGGGATATCGCCCGGGAATATATGGAACGTATGGGTTACGGCAACCAGCCTTATATCGTCTTCAAGCATAAGGACATCGAGCGGCAGCACCTCCATATCGTATCGTTGCGCGTCGATGAGCAGGGTCGGAAAATCAGCGATTCGCACGAATACGACCGCTCCATGTCCGTATTGCGGGCTTTGGAACAGAAATACGGCCTGCATCCGGCAGTAAAGGGACAGGAGCAGGCTGACAAGGTGGGATTGCATAAGGTAAACTACAGGGAAGGCAATGTCAAACAGCAGATCTCATCCATCGTGAGATCGTGCCTGCGAAATTACAAATGCTCATCGTATGGAGAATTCCGCACCCTGTTGGAGTTGTTTAACGTTTCTGTCGAAGAACGTACGGGAACTATCGACGGCAGAAATTATGCGGGTATTGTCTACGGCGCTCTGACCGACGACGGCTATGGCATCGGCACTCCGTTCAAATCGAGTCGTATCGGCAAAGATGTCGGTTATAAAGCCCTTCAAAAGTATTACGAGCGGTCGAAAAGTGCGCTGAAGCAGGACGGGACGCTCAACCAGCTGCGACAGACAGTCCGGGATGCTATGAGTCCGAACAATACACGGAACGAGTTTCGGCAGTTGCTCAAAGTGGAGAACATCGACGCGATCTTTCGCATCAACCCGATCGGCAGAATCTATGGCGTGACTTTCATTGACCATAACGACGGCATCGTCGCCAACGGATCGGTGCTGGGAAAAGAGTTTTCGGCCAATGTTTTCAATGAATTGTATCCGGCACCGAAACAGGCGCAACAGATCGCAGAACGACACGCGGAACAGCAGCACGAACAACGAAGCCACGCGGTAAATTCGTTAACCGGTATTGTCGATACAGTATTGGATTTGGTCGATACGAGGGCTTATGAAGAGCAGCAAAGACAGATACGACGTCGCAAAAAACGAAGATTTCGCAGATAATGCAGTTGAGATTTCGCATGATTGGGAGCATTCATCTGAATTCAGGATTTTGAACAATATCAAAATCGATCTACAACAATAGTGGACAAGACGAATGACTGTTTACTTTACACTTCAGAAACAAGCCCGTTAAGAATATAATGTCATTGCGGCAAACAGATACCGCAACTACTACCTTATCGGGAATATTCAAATTCTCACGCATTTCAGCGAAATAAAACTGCATTTTCAAGAATAGGTGATAGTATTTGCAGAGTGATGTGTAATTCGTATATTTGTAAGTAGTATTTATATACCATCTTAAAAATTACATTAGGGCGTACATGTCAGATTCAGCATGGAGCATCGTTATTTTAGAGATTTGCTTGAAGTCGATGTAGACTGGAATTACCCCTTTCTCCCCCGAGTCGGAGAGTTTGTAAACGCTTGGATATGGATCGAGGCGGGTAAGTTCGACCGTGCGGACATCGGGGAAATATTGAGTCCGGAAGGGCTGGAGAATCTGAACTCTGAATCCTATCGGGATTATACTTTGGATGATTGGTTGTATGAGATCGGAATGGAATGCAGCAAGGTATATGGCGTAAGCTATTATAGGGAAAAGAGTGATCCGACCAATATCTATGCGATAGTGAGTATAAATGAAACCGGAACAGCTCTGTAAACTCAGAGTTACTTTTTCAGACCAAAAACAAACCGGAACGAAATGTCCCGGTTTATTGCAATTTCATTATCCGTCCGGTTGCCTATATAAGACAGGCGAGATTCATATTCTTCGTGACAAGTATTACTTTCGGACTTTCATCTCGAAGAGTATTTTCGCGCCATCTTTGATTTCGTGATACTCGAGGAACGGCCGCCGTGAAACCTTGCCGTTCAAGGTCATCTTTCCGACATACCGGTTTTCTGGGGAGTTTCCGGGGGCCCCGATCTCCACGGTCTTTCTGTTTTCGAGGTGGATCGTCGCGTGTTTGAACAGGGGCGATCCGACGACGTATTCATCCGAAGCGGGGCACACGGGATAAAACCCCAAGGCCGAGAATACATACCATGCCGATGTCTGTCCGTTGTCCTCGTCTCCGCAGTATCCGTCGGGCTTGGGCGAATAGAGACGGTCCATCACCTCGCGGGCCCACCACTGGGCCTTGTGGGGCTGTCCGGCATAGTCGTATAGGTAGATTATGTGCTGTGCGGGCTGGTTTCCGTGGGCGTAGTTGCCCATGTTGGCCACCTGCATTTCGGTAATCTCGTGGATGCGGAACCCGTAGTAGCTGTCGTCGTAGATCGGCGGCACGACGAACACCGAGTCGAGCATCAGCGTGAATCCTTTGCGTCCTCCCATCAGGTCGATCAGTCCCTCGACATCGTGGAACACCGACCATGTGTAGTGCCACGCGTTTCCCTCGGTGAAGGCGTCGCCCCACTTGTAGGGGCTGAAGGGCGTCTGGAACGTCCCGTCGGCATTGCGGCCCCGCATCAGGCGCGTTTCGGGATCGAAGAGGTTTTTATAGTTCTGCGAAGCCTTTTCCAGCATTGCAGCGTCGTTCGTTTTTCCCAGTTTTTTCGCCACCTGTGCGATGCACCAGTCGTCGTAGGCGTATTCGAGCGTTCGTGCGACATTCTCGTTGATGCCCGCATCGTAGGGGATGTATCCCAGTGTGTTGTAGTACTCGTGTCCGAGGCGCCCCGTGGAACTCACCGTGGGGTGTACCTTCCGGCGTCCTGCGAGCATCGCCTCGTAGAGCGTCGCAATGTCTTCCTCGGGGGTGACACCTTTCAGGATGGCATCCGAAACGACCGATGCCGAGTTGTTTCCGACCATGCATCCGCGGTGTCCGGGCGAAGCCCATTCGGGCAGAAATCCGCTCTCGCGGTAAGCGTTGGCCAGCCCGGTTTGAATCTCGGCGTTGACCGACGGATAGACGAGGTTCAGCAGCGGGAACAGACTGCGGAAGGTGTCCCAGAATCCCGTGTCGGTATACATGTATCCCGGCAGTACCTCACCGTTGTAGGGGCTGTAATGCAAGATATTGCCGTTCTTGTCGATCTCGTAGAACTTACGCGGGAACAAGGTCGAACGGTAGAGGCACGAATAGAACGTGCGGTACTGGTCCGTCGTGCCTCCCTCGACTTCAATACGTCCGAGCACCTCGTCCCAGCGTGCTTGCGCCTTGGCCTTCACGGTTTCGAAATCGTCCTTTCCCAGCTCTTCGAGGTTCTGCACGGCCTGCATCTGCGATATGAACGACGAGGCTGCGCGCACCGTTACCTGCTCTCCGCGCCGGGTTTCGAAACCTACCCGCACGAGGGCGTGTTCGCCGACTAACTGTTCGCCTTCGACGGGCTTCGTGCCGTCATAGATCTGGAAATCCCGGATCTTCCGGTCGAAGCGCACGATAAACCAGTTCTTGAAGTTGTCGGGCACACCTCCGCTGTTGCGCGTGGTGTATCCCACGACAGTCCGTTTGTCGTGCATGACCCTGATGTACGATCCGCGGTCGAAAGCGTCGATCACCACGCCCGACTCGTCCGATTCGGGGAACGTGAAACGCATGATCGCAGCCCGCTCGGTCGGGGCGATCTCGGCCTTGATGTCGTGGTCGGCGAGGTATACCGAATAATAGTAGGGGCGTGCCTCCTCCGACTGGTGCGAAAACCAGCTCTGGCGGCTCTCCTCATCGACCTTGTCGCGTCCGCGTATGGGCATGATGGAAAACTGCCCGTAGTCGTTGATCCACGGCGAGGGCTGGTGGGTTTGCTTCAGACCTCACTAAAACCGTCTTACAGCATGTTGTAAGACGGTTTTCTTTTCTTTTGTCATACATTTATAATACCAGACAGTATTACATAGTTTTACTTTCCTTTTATTTTCTGATTCCGCTTTAATTCTTTTAGCGGATTCTGGTTGTATACTTGTTTGAGTTTATATAGATCCGTATTGGGTTCGATAATAGCTTGTCGATAATTGACGTAATATCCTATAATGTATCAATGTAAAGGTTTCCGGTAAGTATGATTTGCTAAAATCGTTTCTGTGAATAATATTCAATGTCATTTCCCATTCTTTGGGTGATACATTTTTTGCAATCACAAAAGGCTTTCCACCATGAATGTGTTGACGCATTGCATATTGAATCATTTCCTAAGATTTCAATAGTCATTTTCTTTCCTCCATTTTCAAGCCCAAGCCATTCGAAGAAATAGCGATAAATAATCATGGTTTCAGGTATCTCAAGGAGTTTATGGTACTCTTCGATATTTTCGCCAAAGGCTTTCCTGAAAAAAGATGTTCCCTTGCCTATTTTACCTTTTGTACTATTAAGAACAGCTTGAATAGCCCGAATATACTTGCGATTCCAATATTTGCCAATATAGTCCCGATTGTGAGAATAATCTTCACCCATATCCGTAGTGCGACGGATTGGGTGGCATTTCATAGGGAAAGAGTATATGCTCACATTTAACCTATCACACAATTCTTATATGGTTTAGCCCTAAATCCATACAGTTGGTTGGACTTTAGAAATTTGCACGGTTTATGATGGGATAAGGTAACGATTAGGCGACGGCTCTGTTTTCCGCATATTACGCCGATATTCACCACCTCAAATAACTGAAGTAAAGATAGTAAATAATCCGAGAAAGCAAATAAAAAACTTCGTTTTTTCGGGTTTCCAGGGCTATTTTTGCATCCCCGCGCCACAACGCCCTACCTCTCCGACACCTTGGCTGCGCTGGTCGCTACCGACACAGGGGCAGGGAATATAAGATACAAGGCACCCTATTAGGACCCTTAAAAAAAGGCAATAGTCTGAAAAATTGGGCTGTTGTATTTTTTATATATAATAGGACGAGGCAACGAAAAGGCAACGATTCCACTTGCTGCTGCTTGCGTTGGCGTTCACAATCTCAAATAACTAGCATAAAAATAATAAAATTATTGCACGAGAAAAAATATCACCTCGATATCCAATAACGAAATTACTACTTCATACCAATATTGTCGTACCTTTGAAACACGCCAGACGAGGCAGACATTGGGGATAATAATAAAAATCACGTCCGAACAAAACCGCAGAAGCGTTGTTAAGTTTTCCTTCATGCAACAGGTTGAATTTTTCGAGGATGGTCGGCAAATCCTCCCTTATGGTCGCTTCGGGCAAACGTCCGCATTTGATGCCCCCAGGTACCGCGCCCATGACGGCATGTTCGTCAAGGTCGGATATTTTAAGGTCGGAATTCGCCATAGCCTCCCAAGCTTATTTTCCTCCACGCTGCATCAGGTGCTGGTTGTATATTTCCTGCGGCATGGTGGATGTCATTTCCGTTTCCATACCTTTATAACTCATTATCCGTCATCATCCTTCTGCAACGCTTGGAACGAGCAAAACGACATACTTCTATCGGTTTTGAATCAATGCAGAAATAATCTTCGCCTCCATCTATTTCTGCGGCTATTCTTTCCCGGATTGTATTACATAGGGACAAAGTAATTTTACGTCTGTCATTGTATTGTCTGCGGAATATAAGATTGTGAATTTCAATACTATATTCCTGTAACTTTGCAAACAACAATGACTCACTGTCAATGCCAACAGCCTTTGATGTCATGTTCAATGCCTCTATTTCAAGGTCTGAGAACTACTCCTCTTCTTGACATATTCCCTGATTCATTGACCAAATTGCCGACTATTTGCTTGTATGGGTTAGGATTTTTTGCTAATATTGTGTTACTATATTTTCTATTGAAAAGTTTTAATTTGCTAAATATCAACAATATGCACAACTTTTTATACATAAATCTTTTTATCAATCTAATTCCGCCAACGGATTTTTAAATACCAAATATTTTATGAACGCACGTACACTTCTTATTCCACGTACACTTCTTATTCTTAGTCTGGTTGTCCTCTCCGGAGCGCCATGCGCATCTGCGCAGTCTTTCAAGGAAAGACTCAAGAACGCCGCAAAGAAGATAGAACAGAAAGTCAAACAGGAAGTAGCGCCCAAAAAACTTCCGGAAAAGTCCGGTAACACTTCAAGTCTCGACAGCGAACTCCAAAAGCGCCACGACGCCATGGTGGGGCCGGACAACAATAAGAACGCTGAAGACGAAGCTCCCACCGTCAGGTTGCCGGAGACCCACACTGCTCTTTTTGCGCCACTCGGATACCCTGTCGAGGCAACGTATGGGATCAAATCGGTAAAGCCGGTGATGCCGCCGAGAGAGGCATCCGATCAGGTGAACTGGAGTGAAAAACAGCCGAATGTCTATGAGCTCGACAACCAGAGCCTTGTAGCCGAGTTTCTGATGCTCGACGACTGCTTTGCCGACGGCTACATCAAAACCCTCACCCCGGCACATTGGAGATACGATGAGATCGTCAAGGGCGAACTTTGGGCTCGCGTGGGCGCATTGAACAAGATGGTCGAGCAATACAACGAAGCCAAAGAAGAATACGGCGCCGACACTTACCAGTGGGTCATCAACGGCATCCACAACAAAATCGCCTCCGTGCTTGACTCTCGCGAGTACAAAACCCTGATCCGCTCATCCCTCACTCCGCTCTTCACACTTAAAGACAAGTGGATCAGTGATGAGACCAAGGCATATTTCAATGCTCACGGAGGCTATGAGAACGCCCACAAAGCCAACTGGACCGTCTGGGATCCGCAGCCGAACAAAAAAAGCATCACGACATCAGCGTCCGGCCAGACCGGGAAAGTGATTGAGGAGGTCGGGGCAGGTGCTACGGTTGACATCGAGGGAGTCCTGTATGTCCTGCACAACTCCAACAACGGCGGCGCATCCCACGCATTCATCTCGGAAGTGGCGAAGACGGCCGTTGCCGGCAAGAACATCGTGATCCCGGACTATGTCACATACAACGGTAAAAAATATCCGGTGACGGAAATGCGTGGCAATATTTTCTCCGGCACCGCCATCAAGTCCGTGAAACTTCCGTCCACGTTGACGGAGATTTCCAATTCGGCATTCCGCGAGACTCCTATAACTGAAATAGTAATCCCGGCCTCGGTCAAGATAGTTCAGGGTTCGGCTTTCTACGGCTGCAAGAACCTCACGAAAGTAGTCTTCGAAAACGACGTCATGGATGAAGTCCACGGCTGTTTCCAGAAGTGCATAAATCTGAAAAACGTCAAGTTCCCACGCCGCGTCGGACTGATGAGTTACGATATGTTCGAGGGCTGCGTCAATCTCACAGAAGTGATGCTTCCGGAGAATCTGAGCGAAATTTATTCATCCATGTTCAGTGGCTGCAAGAACCTCAAGAATGTGGATATCCCGGCGAGCGTGACCAAGGTCGGCAACAGCGCATTCTCGGACAGCGGCATCACCTCGCTCGACCTCTCCAATGTCAAGGAATTCGAAGGGTTCTGCTTCTCCGGATGCAAAGCGCTCAAGACTGTCAAGCTGAACTCCAGCCTGAAGGAGAATTTCCTTATGGAGACCTATCAAGAATTCACGGAATGTCCGTTACTGGAAGTCAAGTACATAAACAACGAATATGTCTTCCCGGAAGGGTTCATCTTCGTAGACGGCAGCAAGTAGAGTCATGAAAAAGATATTATTTCTACTTTCAGTGGCGGCACTGCTGCTGCCTTTGGATAGTTCGGCCCAGAGCAAGCCGAAGATCAAGTCAGTGGATTTCACTATACAGGTTCCGACCCCGGGGATGTCGCTTTTCGATGCACGCGAGATGCAGTTCACATCTGCGAAGACCGAGTTCGGAGACCTTGCCGCCACGGGCGGCATCCAAGTCCAGGAGATTGACTGGATCGGGGATTTCCGCGAGGACGATGAAGGGGACATGTTCTTCAAGGACGGGTTCATATACAAGGCCCGGATCAAGTTCATGGTAGACCCTTCGGGCAAGTACGACACCGATTACATATTCAAGGACAACGACTACTACATCGATGGCAGCCGCATCAGCGCCACAGTCAACGGAGTGCAGGCCAAGGTCGAGCGCAGCGCTCCTTTCTTCATCGACATTGAGGTATCCATGCCTGTTGGAGCCGGTGGAAAAGGCTCGGAGCGTGATCTGGCACAGAGCAGCCCAACGGACTATGAGCTTAACAAGGACTCATACCGCGCATCGCAGAAAGCGTATTCAATCGCCGAGGCCGATGCTGCTTGCCCGGATGTGAGCCCACTTGACGTGATAACCATCAATAATACGTATCACGCGGCGTTCCGTGCCATGCGCGAGTTCGGAGATGAGTTCATCGGGCATAAGAATATGCTTGTCACCAAGATAATCGTAGATACCGATGACGAGTGCATATATGGAGATGTGGCATCGGACGTCAACAATACCATACAAGGCCCATTCAACATCAGGGAAGTCTGGCTCAGCGACAAAGTCGATGCGGTAAAGTTCATACGCGCCATATTCGCAGTAATGCAGGGTTATACACCGGAACACAGCGATATCTACTGCCCCGAGTTCAGTTACCTCTTCCATGCCCAGCGTGCCACGCTCTTTATCCCGGAGACTGCTGTAGCCGATGTAAGGGCGATGTTCAGCCGTCCGACCTGGAGTTTCCGCACACTGTTCTCGCTGAAAACCTACTCCGGCGACGTGTACTCCGCACAGGGAGCCGGAGCGACGGCAGCCAAACCGTTCTGCACAAGCCACGTATTCACCGACAAGGTAGCTGCGGCAGACAAGGTTTTCAGGTACGGCACCTGTAGCAATTGGCCGGAATATTATTATTCCTGCAAAATCTGCGGAAAGTGCGAACACAATGACAAACACGTGTTCAGTATGAACAGGCCAACGTGGGAGGTCCGGGCTCATCAGTATGATCAGCCTGTTGCTGATGACCAGGCTTATGTCGGAGTCAACTCCGCCGGGCAGCATGTATGGTGGTACAGTTGCATCTGGTGCGGACACTCCGAAGGCTATGACCAGAGGCACATAACCAAAGCAGAATGGCAGGCAAGCGGCACAGAGGGAACATACGAGAGCTATAGGGACGCCATGGCCGACATGACAAAACAGTTCGAGGAGAGTGCCCTTCTGAAGACCACGGCACAGCCGGGGATGTTCATTCTCAAAAAAAAGTCGGACTCAAAGATGAGTCCTGCCTTCCAGAGTAGTGTGAACTTCGCCCTCAATGACAACCTCTTGGATGAAAGTGTCCTTGGCAATGATTATACACTTCCCCTGAATCACCGCCAGCTCAACTCGCTGGCCGAGCATCTCGTGAAAGAACTTACCGGCAGCGAGGCCACGGCGTCCTCCATTGGCCTGGACAAGGCTCTTGGCGGAAAAGCCCCGGCAGACGACTCCCCTGTCTCCCGCCAAGAGATGGCCGCCGTGATGTACCGTGCCCTTAGGTATATAGAAGAGTGCGGAGTATACTCATATACGGAGTTCGTTTCTGGGTTGGATAAATACTCCGATCACATCCGCATTGCCCCTTGGGCCAAGGAAGCCATGGCATTTATGGAGGCTCTCGGGCTTATGAACGCTTCTTCCGGCGGTACTCTCTTTCCAGAGAAGACCTGCTCCATCGAAGAAGCCATAGACCTGACCGAGAAGTGCACGCACGCCCACCAGCTCGGCTGGTATCAGGCAAGGTCGTGGGGCGAAGGTGACGGCAGATCCTATTTTGGCAATGTCTGTTATATACCTCACCAAGAAATGAGTACCAACCATACCTATGCCCCGGGTGAGAGGGTTTGGGTTACTGGACCGCGTTTGGGCGGGGTATCGAAATTCCTTCCGATTTTGGAGCCGTACACCGGCCAGATTCTGTATGTGGATGCCGAGTGGTTCCGTCCTGTGCGGAAGTTCGTCTATACATCGAAGCGCACAATCACAGGACCTATCATCTTCCAGGATTATTTTGATGGTGTTTCCACCAAGACTTTCTAAAACGAAGAAAGCGGCAAAAAAGGCAATAGACAGATGAATATCCGACGCCAAGGCGTACACGCGCAAATTCCTGACAGGATCTGCAAACTGCCGGGCAGATAAACGTAAAGCGGATAAAAATGCGCTGCTGCTCTCGTAAAAGTAAACACAAAGAGGTGAGAGAAGATAGGATATTGTACTTTTGATAGGTGGTTCTCCTCGACTGTTCGAGGAGAACCATTTTTTTGAGTTTCCTCTCCCGCTGGTCGTACAGCGTTTCGGGATACGGTCGTACAGGACGGTAAGCCTCGTTTTTGCTGGTTCCGTCTAGCCGGGCTCGGTGATGACGCTGCCGGAGAGTTCCGATTCTGCGACCGTTGCGATGAGTACTTCCGTTTTTTCACTGCCTCTGCGGGTAGCTTCTTTCACCGCTCCGGGTAGATCTTTTGCCAGCCGCTTGCCCATGGCAGCCCTCTTCCACTGTTCCCTATGAGTTTCCATTATCGCCACGAGTATCGTATCTTTTTCGGCAAGAAAGCGACGCAGAGTGTCTATTTCGCCGCCAGGTATGATTGTAGAGTACCGTTGTCCGAGTACGCCGAGCATACTGTCCGTTCTCATGCGATGCGTATGGTATTTGTCCCTTCCCGCAGCACTCCATCCTG
>OJNI01001969.1_pt1 | contig 11231 bp, 9 predicted proteins | sample 1597441 | NCBI WGS metagenome assembly OJNI01 (sample SAMEA2452131, study PRJEB22498) | human gut metagenome | reverse complement strand
AGCCATGCGGTGGGTACGCCATGACCTTTTTCTTAACCGAAAAGCGAGCGAGAAATACCACACCGTAAAGTAGGGATAGCACCCTGCGGGCGATAACGCACAGAATATATAATGATACTTCCTTACAGCCACAGTCCGAGCGTTAGAAGCGTCGCAGGCAATGGGTAGGGCTTCGGCAGACCGCCGGAGGGGTGCAAGTCCCATGAGGTTACGCTAATAGCCGTCCGATTAAAGCCTATGTTACAGATTGATTTTTGACCCATTAAGAAAGGGGGACGACAAATTGAACAATAACGACGTGCCGATTTGGGAAAAGTACACGCTTACCATAGAAGAAGCAGCAAAATATTTCCGTATCGGAGAAAGCAAGCTGCGGAAACTGGCAGAAGAAAATCCCGTCCCGGACTGGGTAATGATGAACGGAAACCGTATTCAGATTAAGCGTAAGCAGTTTGAAAAAATGATTGATACCATAGACACAATCTGATAGTGAAATTGAGCCTTGAATGTGCTATAATGGGATAAGCATATCAAGGCTCTTTCCGTCTTGGAAAGGAGCATTGAAAAATGTCAAAGAAAAGACGTGACAGCAAAAATCGAGTTTTGCGGTCGGGAGAGAGCCAGAGAAAAGACGGAAGATATGCTTACAAATATATAGATACCTTTGGTAATCCGCAGTTTGTGTATGCGTGGAAGTTAGTACCTACGGACAAGACCCCTGCCGGAAAGCGTGAGGATATATCCCTACGAGAAAAGGTAAAAGAGATACAGAAAGACCTTGACGACGGGATAGACACCATAGGCAAGAAAATGACGGTCTGCCAACTTTATGCAAAGCAGATACGCCACCGGGGAAATGTAAGGTACAATACGAAAAACGGACGCAAGCGGCTGATGAAGCTACTGGAAGAAGATAAACTTGGGGGCTGCCCGATTGACAGCGTGAAGCTGTCCGACGCGAAAGAATGGGCAATCCGCATGAAAGAAAAAGGAATTTCCTATAAGACTATCAGTAATGACAAGCGTTCCTTGAAAGCTGCCTTTTACACAGCGATACAGGACGATTGCATAAGGAAAAATCCTTTTGACTTCCAGTTAAACACTGTCATTGAAGATGATACAGAACCAAAGGTTCCGCTAACACCAGCGCAGGAAGAAAGTTTTTTGTCCTTTGCTCAAAATGACAAAGTTTATCAGAAGTATTATGACGAGCTTATTATTTTGCTTGGGACAGGGCTTCGTATCTCTGAACTTTGCGGGCTGACCGATACTGACATTAACTTTGAGAATAGGATAATCAATGTAGACCACCAACTTTTAAGAAGTGCGGAAACAGGATATTACATTGAAACACCAAAAACGAAAAGCGGTATTCGTCAAATTCCAATGAGCGAAAAAGTATATGAAGCATTTAACCGAGTGCTGAAACGGAGCAGGGGTGCAAAAGCTGTTACTATTGACGGTTACAGCAACTTCCTTTTCCTCAACCGGGACGGCTACCCGAAAACAGCTACCAATTATGACGGTATGTTTAGGGGGCTTGCAAAGAAGTACAACAAGTACCATGAGGAAGCTCTACCGAAAGTAATGACACCGCACACCTTACGTCATACGTTCTGTACCAACATGGCAAATGCCGGAATGAACCCGAAAGCATTACAGTACATTATGGGACATTCCAACATTACTATGACGCTGAACTATTACGCACACGCTACTTTCGACAGCGCAAAAGCTGAAATGCTGCGGATAGCAGCTTAGTAGTAAATCAAGGTTTTACTACTTCTTTACTCCTTTTGAAAGCAAAAACCTAAGCGGATATAAAAATATATGTGAGTTTCTTCCGATACGAAAAATGCCGGAAAAGCCTGTAAATACGGGCTATACCGGCATATAAGAACTTCTAAAAAGATAATCAAAATTCATATCTAATTTTATACATACAAGAGAGGTATTATGAAATCACACTTCAGTTAGCTGGTGCATACGCTTCAAAGTATAATCGAATCACGACATATACTAAAGAGAATATCTCAACAGGTTATTCTATTCAAGTTGGATATGTAGAATCTGCAATAGATTTATGGGGAATTAGCTCCAGAATTAAAGTTATTACTGATTGGCGTGTATCCGTAGATCCTGTGTGTCTGAATAAGTTGGGGAAAGTACTGAAAATGCCAACTCGGATATCTTCTCAGTATGGAGAGTACAAGGAGTTGATGTCTTTTCTCACTCACACAGGCCTTAACTTCCTGGACTTGATTGATTTTCAGGAAGTTGAATTCTTGAAAATTATTGACGCTATCTATCGAGACATACATACACCAGTATACAGGGATGTCCTCCTCACTCTTAGAGAACAATATTCCAAGGCTTCGGATAAGTTTGGCCGCAACGTTGTAAGATATTTGCTCTTGAATCTTCGAGAAGAGACTCTGGAAAATGTAATGCCAACGCAGTTCACGCGATATATGCTTTGCGATGAACTGAATCTATCAAGCAGTTGTAAGCCATTTGAGAAAAACCCGTTTATCTCCAATTTGGCGGGAAGTAAAACCAGTGTAAGTGGTCAGATCAGAAGCCTCATTAGTGTTGTTGGTTCTGAAAAAATCGATGTGGTTCGTCCATATCTGTCGATTAAAAATGCAACCAAGCAAACTGGTGAAATCTACTTTGAAATCACTTCCGATTCCAGTGTGGCGGAGATTCAGAGATACAATGATCAGTTAGACCAATGGGAGCGGAAACAAGGTTATCAAATTAAACTCTCTGGTGGCTTTTCGTGTATCGAATCTTATGAACAGACGACATTGTTCATATTGAGAAAGTTATTGGACTTTTCCAGCAGTGGAAGCAAGGGTCAACGGGAATACAACCAAAAATTTCTCAAAGAAAGCTCGTTGGATTTCGCTGATGATTTGAAAAAGCAAGCGCTCCGAGATGTTTTTGCCAATTCACGCCTTCTCCTGATTTATGGAGCGGCAGGAACGGGAAAAACCACGCTAATCAATTATATCTCCAATTTGATGGCAAATCAGCGTAAACTTTTCTTGACCAAGACTCATACAGCACTTCAGAATCTGAAAAGACGCATTGATAACCCAGGAACAAATTCTGATTTTATCAGCATAGACAGCTTCACTAAACAAGTGAATCTCCCCGACTATGATGTTATCTTTGTGGATGAGTGTAGTACGATTGACAATCGCACAATGGGTCGATTTTTGAGCAAGATGAGTCCTGACACCTTTTTAGTGTTGGCCGGCGATATCCATCAGATTGAATCTATTGAGTTTGGCAACTGGTTCTTCTATGCAAAGGATATTATTAAAACTCCGGGAGCTAATGTTGAACTGCTAAGCACTTGGAGAACCCAGGATCAAGCACTCATCAGTCTATGGAACGAGGTACGAACCAGAGCTGATATGATAACTGAAAAGCTCGTTATCAACGGACCATATTCAGAAGACATTGGCCCTAATGTGTTTAAAAGAGAATGCGAAGACGAGGTTATTCTCTGCCTAAACTATGATGGGAAATTTGGCTTAAATAATATGAACAATTATTTCCAAGCTGCAAATACCAAGGGTGAGGCTATCCCATGGGCTGAGTGGAGTTATAAGGTTGGCGATCCCATTCTTTTCAATGACTCAAAAAGGTTTGATCTTTTGTATAACAACCTCAAAGGTCGCATTGTCGATATCGAAAAGCATTCAGGCTCCATTTCCTTCACCGTTGATGTTGAGATTCCATTGACTGAACTAATGTGTAAAAGAGACGGCATTGAATTTATTGAGTCTATAGAAAATGGAACACGGATTCGTTTTGCAGTATATGAGTATGATGAGAGCAAAAAAGGTGAGGATTTGGACGAGAATTTACGACTCAAGTCTGTTGTTCCGTTTCAGCTTGCATATGCCGTTTCAATTCACAAGGCGCAAGGCCTTGAGTATGACTCTGTCAAGGTGATAATTCCAAGTAATAATGCTGAGAAAATAACCCATGGTATCTTTTATACAGCAATTACTCGAGCCAAAACAAACCTAAAAATTTACTGGAGTTCAGAAACAATGCACGATGTTGTAAAGGGATTTGCAACCGATGAGTCGAAACGGAAGAGTCTCGAAATCGTGAAAACTAAGTTGGGGAAAAACTGATGTTCGCGATTTCATTACCATCACGACACACCTCAAATTTTGCGCCGCAATAGACAAAGAATAAGAAAAATCCCTCTGAAATCAACGATTTCAGAGGGATTTTGGTCCGAGTAGTGCGGCTCGAACGCACGGTCTCCTGGTCCCAAACCAGGCGCGATACCAACTTCGCTATACCCGGATGCATTATATTATTATAACAGGTCAAAATGCGCATGTCCAGTCCTCTATATAGCTTTTTGCATTTTTGCATTTTATGGAATCCTGCGCTCTAAACGCCATTGAGTGCGTCTTGCACAGATTAAATCTGCTATGTTAGAGTCAGGGCTGTTTCGACCTTTTGTAATTGCGCTGGAGTGTACTCTGTATAAAGGGATGCCTCTATTGTATTCCCATCTTCATCAAAGAATTCAACGGTAAATGCTTTGCCGTTACCGAGTACATCGACAATGGTTCCTTCAGTTCCTGCTTTGACCCCAGTTTCGGGATCATCATTTTTCAAGGTAACGGTATCGAAAAGCTTCAACATGGTTATTTCCTCACAGTCAAAACGAGTATGCGGGGATCACATATTTGCTCCATGCAGCAGCCTGCTCCATACACTGCTGATAGTCCGTTCGCAGTTCATCCGTCAGAGCATAGACCAGCCGCTTCACAACAACCTTATTCTCTGCAATCGGTCGGAATTTGAGGCTAATAAGGTATTCTTGTCCATCGCTGCACTGTGATAGAGACAGGAGATTTGTACCCGTCTTTCGGATCCAGTTTTCTCCCCAGACGATCTCGCCGCAATGTGGACACTCGAAGGATACAACGTAATCATCGCTCAGAGCATCGCCAATATCGGCATAGGGCTCTTCAAACTCGTAACTCTCAACGATGCCATTTCTATTCTCTACGGTCTCCTTGTACTCGTTCAGCCCCCTTATGAGGTCTAAATGTGTACAGAGAAGCGCTGTGCTCCTTGCGTCATTTAGGGCATCGTGGGAATCAAATGCAACCTCGCCGACGATCGCCAATGCATTGGGCAATGCGTATTGCTTTGTATCGTGTGTAACTTGATCCACAAAGATGTTCTGTAGATTGGAACACGGGGGCATAAAGCTGGTATCAATATTATGGAGATCCATATTCTTTCGCAAAATACGAAGATCTTCCGTCCCCCAGACCAGGAACACAAAGTCATCGCCACACCAATCGCAGAAAGAATTAAACACCGTATGGAACCCTTTCCCTTTTTGTAAATCCCGATTGGAAAGTTTAGTGATCTCCGCAACCTTGGGGTGAAGCTCTGTATAGTACTGAGGCGCAATCCGTTCATTGAAGGAGTCTACCACTTCAAGAGTCTGATTTAGCTTGATTGCTCCGATCTGAATAATCTCACCTGTCAAGAAAACCGGATCTTTGACCATCTCAGAAAAGGTAAGCGCCTGATTCCACTCCATATCCATGACAATGTACTCCACGGCAATTGCTCCTTCTTTCGTTCGATTGTAATCATCATAGAGCTGTCGGTGTCCAAAAGAACGGACAATGCGAATTATCCCTATTGGCACCTTGAATACAGATGATTATCAAATTACCTGCAAACAAAAAAAGCCCCTTTCGGGACTTGTGATTTACACGAAAAAGATGAGCCTTGACCACCAGCAAAAGCAGTCAAGGCTCATCTTTCGTTCTTAGTATCTAACATCAATTTAACCTCGCTTTCTTGAGTTGAGAGGGAGTTAGCTGTACATTGGACTCACCCTTTCTGTACCTATAAGATAGCATAGGATAGACAAAAAATCAATGCAGGAAAGACACAACTTATCTTTCAAAAAACTAGTCATTACAATGAAATGTGGCGCGAATGTGCAAGACCAGATTGACATCTCTGCGCGATTACTGTATCATTTAATTGTTGAGGGCTTTCACACATGTAGTGAAAGCCCTCATTTTTCTGTTATTGACTGAATCCTCTGACTGCATACAATGCCTGCTTTTGAATTCGATTTCTCATGAGTTGCCGAAACGTAATGGGTGCCACGACCTCAAGGACTGGCCCGAAGGACAATACGCGGATCAGCAACTCTGTTTCATCATCTTGGTCATATCGGAGTGTGATTCGATATAGCCGCTCGTCCAGCTTCTGCGTCTCCTTTTCAAAATGGGAGAAATGCAATAGGACACGCTCCAAGCCATTGCGCTCATCATGGAGAAGTAGCGTAAGTGCTTTGAGGCGTCCTTTCGGCACGGTCACAGCGCCTGGGTCATATTCTTCCAGCAGCTCGCAGGAACGAATACGGGCCATGTTGATCGTGTTCATCCTCCGCATCCCCGTCACTAAGATCCGGAATTTATCGTCCTTCTCCGAATACTCCAAGCGGTACGGATTGCAGACAAAAGAATGGCGGACTCCAGTATGTCCATGGAATCGAATTCGCATCTTCCGATTCTCATGGATCGCTCGCAATACCATGCGAAAGCAATGAACATAATTGGGATCGGAATAGGGATCTCCGTCTGCGTACTGGTCAAACCGGACGAAGGTATCCTGGGTATATAACGGTTCCACGTCTTCGAGACCTCTCATGTCTGGATCGAATAAAGCGATCCTCGGATCTGAGAGAAGGGCCTTCAGCCATCGCTTTTGCAAAGTGGTTAAAGGCATTGTCGGCTTTCCTCGCAGCACCGTATGGTAGCCGCTGTCCAGTAACGGCCATGCTCCGGACTGCAAGGCGGCAGGAATGGACAGTACACTTTCCGCAAACGCTTTTTCCTGCACGATAGCAGTCAGTTTGCCAGTTGTCAGTGTATTTTCCGCAGCCTCGGACAATACAGCGGCAACGACATTGAAGTAGCTGCCGTAGATCTCACTAAACAGCATCTGTCTCACCCCCATAAATGGCTTCCATGTGCCTGAGATCATCATTGAAGGTTTTAACAACAAATTTGTTGCTGCATTGAAGGTCTACTATGCGACCGATGAAGGTTCGAATCCACGGCAGCATCTCCGAAGCGTCATAAACATCGGCGATAAAACGGCAGGTCTGATCGTCCAAGAGCTCTATGCGGCCGTGGCGCTTTTCGCGATCCAGTCGATGAAGAATGAATTCCTCACCGGGACCGAAGTGGATCGTCATCTCAATATGATCCAGGTTATAGTCCGGGCCAGTCGAAACGCCCCAGAGATGCTCATCGAATTTCTGCTGGAAACCTAAGTACTTTTCATACTGCTTTTCAACGCTTCCGGCTGTGACTTTCTTGATCGCGTCCAAGCGGAAGAATATCAGGTGCCTGCCACGGTAGTGGTAGCCGAGGAGATATTGCCTGCCGGATTGCGTGCTGCTGTAGATCTTTAGCGGGCAGACAGTTCGTTGGTAGTCGCGCCCATTGCGCAAGCTGCAGATAGAGAGCTCCACTGCTCGGCGCTCGTTGATCGCCAGCAGCAGATCACACAGAATATCGCTATCAAGCGCGTGCAGAATGTAATGGTGCTTGAAGCGAAAGATGTCCTTTGTGTGTTTCAGCTTATCCAAAAGGAAGGAACCTACGACACCAAGAGGATCTGCTTCTGAATAATAGGCAAGCGCATCCGCCCAGGAATCCAAGTCGATTTCAGCATTGTCAGTCCTCCGGTAGATGACTTCACGCCCGATTTTCTCCGACTGCAATAAACCGATATCTTCATATTCCTTGAGTTTCTTCCGCACGGTGGACTCATCCAGGGAGAAGTCTCCGTTGAAATGTGAGAGGTAGTCATCGTTGATCCGGTCAACAATCTCCTTGGAAGATAGCGCACTGCCATCCGCAAGAAGATCCATAATATAGAAGTGGAGAGTAATGTCCTTATCCGTGAAGCTCTTCGCTTTGAATGCCTTATAAAGCGGATTGCAGGGAACTCTCCGGCTATCCATAGAGAGAAATACTTTCTTTCCGGATGACTCTTGATGAAAAGACATGTAGTCGCCCAGCCAGCTTTCAATTCTGCGCCGTTCGTTGTCATAGCTCCTGGCGCTCTTCATTCCATACTCATCACGGCTCTTAAATCCATAGACATAGAACTCGCGCATATAGTTCCGGATCCGTTCAAAGCTTTTGACCAACTCGCTGTATGCCATGCACTCCACCTCCTCTTCGCCAGATAGTATCACTTTAGATTGTTAGATGTCCAAAAGAACGGACAGCATCAAAGCAATCCTATCAATACCGAATACTCGACACAAAGTGTCTTACTATGATTATGTTCAGACTGCGAAAAAAATCAACACTTTTCGGAAGAGCATCAGACTACATTGATATTCTTCCAAAATGGAGAATCCCTTCTATGCCCACCTGATGAGTTCGCAACTTTTTTTCCGTGATTTTTCCTGATCCAGAGGGTATCCTTAGGTCAAGAAAAGCGCAGACAGCAACACTACGAAGCATATGACTTTTAATCATAGAGGCTACTTCCGATGAGCTTTCCGGCGAAGTTGGAACATGAATGCGCTTTGTGAAAGACGCCAACAGCAATCCACACTATCAACATTAGCTCACTTATGGAGCATGCGGCTTCAGGCCGGACGATAAAGGGTGAAAGTCCCTTTGTGATGATAACCAGCGGCGTCTTGTAAGATGTAGCGGCTGGCAGTACTGTAAGACTTCTGACGCCAGGCCTCGTAGCCAAAACCGTTTGAGTTTTACAATGCCAGACCGCTGCATTTCCAAGGAAAGGCACCAACAGCAAACGATCAGAATAGCTAAGATGGTGAAAGCAGGCGGTTCATACCCGTCGTTCGTGGGTTCGATTCCCACTTCATATGGTGCCTTGTTTTACAGAGAAAGATGCCAACAGCAACACAACATGCATCCGACAGTAATCGTAACTATCTTGTGACCATGATGGCATCTTGTGAAAGGCCCGTACAGCAAAAAGCCTCTTGTCAGGGAAGTTTTGACCACGGCGTTACTACGCTGAAATTTACAGTTCCTTTTGGAACCGGGCCTTGTCTTATTATACTGCGATTGCGTTAGGAGGGATCATCATGCTGCAGTATCTAAAGAACGAAGCGAATCTGACCCATACGGAAAACGGAGCGGTTACATATCAATCCACCCAATCTGAGTGTTTGGATCTGTTTGCGACCATCGGCGCACTCCGACGGGAGAGTGACGAGGAGATCACAAATCGATTCCTCCGCGCATACGCAGAGAATGCTGATCTCGCCATGAAAACGCTGTTTTTCGCAAGAGATATCCGTGGCGGTATCGGGGAGCGCCGCGTCTTCCGCACCATCCTCAAGTGGCTTGCGCACAATGAGCCTCAGTCTGTGGAAAAGAACATCCCCTACATTACAGAGTATGGACGCTATGACGATCTCCTTGCCCTGATGGGTACCAAATGTGAGAGGGAGGCTCTTGCGTATATCAAAAAGCAACTCGAAGCCGATTGCAAAGCGCTGGAGGCGGGCGAATCGGCATCCCTTTTGGCCAAGTGGCTCCCATCTGCCAATGCCTCCAACGATGACGTGATTCGGCAGGCAAAGCATATCGCCCGTTCGCTGGGTATGAACGATGCACAGTACCGCAAAACCCTTAGCGCACTGCGGGCGAAGATCAGCATCATTGAAAATAACCTCCGCGAGAAGGACTATGCCTTCGACTATGCCAAACAGCCTTCCAAAGCAATGCTCAAGTACCGGAAGGCATTCCTGCGTAATGACGGCGAACGCTACACAGCTTTTATGAACCGAGTGACAGAAGGAGTCGAGCAGATCCATACGGGCACTCTAACCCCTTATGAGATAATCGCTCCGTTCTTCAAAAGGGACATTAGAACAGAAGAGCGGAAAGCGATTGATGTCACCTGGAACGCTCAGGAAGATTTCACAGGCGGAGAGAATGCGTTGGTTGTCATTGACGGCTCTGGCTCCATGTATGGCGGCTCAGATCCCATCCCTGCCACGGTCGCGCTCTCCCTGGGCATTTATTATGCCGAGCGAAATACGGGAGCGTTTCATAACCACTTCATCACTTTCTCAGAGAATCCCCGCTTGGTGGAGATCGAGGGAAAGGATATCCTTGAAAAGGTGCGGTACTGCCATCAGTTCAATGAAGTGGCCAACACGAATATCCAGCGCGTGTTCGAGCTTGTTTTGAAAGCTGCGGTGAAAAACCATGTCCCGCAGGAAGAGATGCCCTCAAAGATCTTCATCATTTCGGACATGGAGTTTGATTACTGCACCGAAGATTGCTCTCTGACGAACTTTGAGTATGCGCAGAAGCTCTTCTCGGAGCATGGATATCGGTTGCCCGATCTGGTGTTCTGGAATGTGAATAGCCGTAATCGGCAGCAGCCTGTCAGTGTCAACGATCAAGGTGTCGCGTTGGTATCCGGCTGCAATGCCCGTGTCTTTTACATGTTGAAGTCAGGCATCCTGTCTCCCTTCGCTTTGATGATGGATGTCCTAGGCTCGGAGCGGTATGCGGCAATTGTGGCATAAGTGTGTACTGCAGGAGGTGATAGCAGATCGGCTATTGCCTCCTTTTTTTGCAACCAAGAGAGCTGTTGCAATTAACGGAGCCTATCCGTAAAATAGGAAGTAAGAAGAAAGGAAATCGCTATGGTAAAGATAGAAGGATTATATAATACCGCTTTCTGCTATACCCCTGTACTGGAAGATGCAGCCCGCGCCCAGATCCAGTCGGTCTGTGATCAAAAGGAATTCGCGGGCTGCAAGATCCGCGTTATGCCTGATGTCCACGCTGGCAAGGGCTGTACGATTGGTACCACCATGACCATTCGGGACAAAATCGTTCCAGGCATGGTCGGCGTTGATATCGGCTGCGGCATGGAAACGGTGGAATTGTCCGAGCGTGAGATTGATTTCGAGCGTTTGGACGCGCTGATTCGGAAGGAGATTCCCTACGGTCGAGAGGTGAGAGACGAGATCCATGCGTTGAATGCGGAACTCGATCTGTCTCAGCTGTGTTGCGCAGATCAAGTCAACCTCAATCGCGCGATGAGAAGCATCGGCTCCCTTGGCGGCGGAAACCACTTCATCGAGGTGGATCGTGCGGAAGATGGGCGGCTGTTTCTGGTAGTCCACTCCG
>OJNI01001964.1_pt1 | contig 11242 bp, 10 predicted proteins | sample 1597441 | NCBI WGS metagenome assembly OJNI01 (sample SAMEA2452131, study PRJEB22498) | human gut metagenome | reverse complement strand
GTTTTGCAGTTAGGCAGTCAAGGAGCGACAGCCTAAAGTGCTGCCGCCCCTTACTTTTATGATACAGCATCAACTTTGGAAGTATATCCTGATGCTGTATCAGAGGAACACAGTACACAAGTGAGTTATATCGTAAAGCAATCAGCAAATATGGCATTCTCCAAAGCATGAACAGTGCTGGCGGCAGATGCCACGACAATGCCAGATGCGAAAGCATGTGGGCAAGATTCAAAGAAGAATTACTTTATGGACGTTATGATACCACTTCAATGACAGTAGAACAGTTAAAAACACTCATCTGGAGATATTTCATCAGCTATTGGAATAACCGAAGAATCTGCTCTGCTAATGGTGGCTTACCTCCGATGATTAAGCGTCAACAATACTACGATTCATTACAGGAGGCAGCATAGGTCGAACATCCTTGAGAAAAAAGTGTAAACCAATATTGACAATATCATTATTTTTCTCTTCGTCAGAAAGAGCTTTCGAGAGCACGCGTTCGTGCAAAGCATTTAACTGTTTTTCAAATTCTTGTTCGTTCATTACAATTCTCCTTTGTATGTAAAAAGAGCCCTGGAATACAATTCCAAGACTCTTTCGCGACCGGACACCAGTCATTCGCTAATTAGTGGAATAATACCATTATGTGCAAGCCTTGTCAAGTTATTCCTAAAATTTATATTTTTGAAAAATTGCACCGGTGCAACAACATCAGAGTTTCTCGAATACCATAGTAGCCTGGATCCGGTCTCCGCCGCCGAAGCCGGTACTATTGGCAGAAGCGGTGGTAATAGTGTGGTGCAGGCGGTATCCCTTTGCAGCCTGGGCGTTGATCACATCCTCGAGCTCCTTCAGATTCTTGGATGCAGTTCCGATAAGTTTCTCCTTAAGTGTCACTTGTAATACTACATACTGATTCATAGTGATTCCCATTTCTTTTGTGCGCCCCGATCTCGATCATCTCTTTTACAAACTGAATGTCCTCCGGCTTCACTTTCCGTGAGGCATCGAAGAGGACCTTGTATTCCGGATTCTCGAAGAGGAACTGAGCCATGTCACGGGCTTCTGGATTGAGATAATAGCTATCCGGAATAATTTCAGTAGATTCTTTTTTTCCAATAAGGTAATTCATGTCGACATTGAGTAAATCACCCATGAGGTGTTTCCTTCCAATTAAATTAGTAGAGCTGCACTACAATAATTGTAGAAAACATATGTTCCCGTGTCAAGAAAAAAAGCAGCATTTTTTGACCTGGAACAATTACATAAAACCCAAAATTAGGTTTGACTTTCAAGAGATCTTGTCTAAGCAGAATGATGCTTTGTTGATAAGTACGTGAAAGAGCTGTGTGCGGATGACCAATTATAACAAGGTGCCCCGGGAGACTGAATAAAATAGTGAATACCTCCGATATACATGATAGAACAGGTAGACCCGGAAAACAGGAACGGAGGCGCTTATGCAGGTCGGTGGAGTCGGAAGCGGACATGACACATATTCTCATCATGTAACATCATGTCTTCATGAACATGGGGCAAATACGGATACGGGCAGTATGGGGGCTAAGTCCGGAGCCGCGCAGACGGCGCAGATGGCTACAGAAGCCTTGCAGGAGAATTCTAAGGGAAACCTGTTGTCCTGGGTACAGAATATTGGGAATAGTGGAAAACAGCTCTTACAGAAGATCTGGGGAGACAGCAAAGAATCCAATGACGCGATAAGTTCACAGAAGGATGGCAGCGGTAATCATATCGCGGGTCAGGAGACGCTTGTTACGGGAAATTCTGTGGGCGTGAAGACTACGTTGAACAGGGCGGCGGTGGAGACGGCGGCTACCCATACGTATTTCCGGCCTGTGGAAGCAAAGGATGCCATGCCGGCGAATCCTTTTCAGAAAGTGCGTTATCAGGTACAGAAGGTAGCCAGAAAACTGATGGACCGGCTGCCGGGACGATTCCTGGGATCCCATAGCGGAGATTTCCTGCAGACAAAGCAACAGCATACTAAAGAGGATCTGCGGAAGAGAAGCCAGTACAAAGAGGACGATCAGGAGATCGAATGCATTCTTACGGATGAAAGCTACCTGACAGATTCCTATAATCGAAAGGGAGAATACAGCCATCTTACTACGGATAAATAGGATGTGGTGGAATTTTTCGTAAAATTTCAAAAATTTTCTTGACAGTTTGGCATTCATCATGTAATATAGTCTTTGCTGTGAGACACACAGCAGACATTCATCAGATTGCGGATGAATGTCAACACAATTAATTTCATACCTTCAAGATACAGGTTTTGACCTGTACATTATGCGCGAGTGGCTCAGCGGTGGAGCACCTCCTTGCCAAGGAGGGGGTCGCGGGTTCGATCCCCGTCTCGCGCTCTCATGAATAAAAGAACGATACCGAATGGTATCGTTCTTTTATTTTCGAGCCCTGCCAGGGCTCGAAAGTTCTATGTCTCCGCTCCGGTCCGCACTTCTTTCTAATAAATTCTGTGTTTCGCAATACCTGTGTCTGATCGTACAGTGGGTGACATAATATATCGGGGTTTGTATTTTTCTAAAATGATGAATGGGAAAGCCACTGGTGACTTTCCCATTCTATTTTCTATTCTACTATGATATGTAACATGCCATTTCATCTTCTGTTACTATTGTTCCACCCAATTCACCATTTTCATACTTTCTTAATAATATTCTGTTTTCAGCGATACGATATTCCTGATGGTTGGCTCCTGTGAATAGGGAACCATCAGGTAAGTAATCTCCTACGTGGAAGACTTCTCCATATCGTGGGGAGCCTTCTTTCATGTAAACGGCATAGCTTTCTTCGGAACCTGCTCCTTTGCCAGTGTCATAAACCCAGCACCAACCTATAGTTCCATCTGCTCCTTGAGATTGTGCATATCCCGTCCACTGTTCATAACCACCATATTCTTCTGTCACTTCATTAAATTCTTGTTTTCCAAGGGCAAAGGCGATGTCTCCATCTATGTTGGTTGCCTTGGGATCTACATCCTCCGGATTTACATCAGGATAAACAATGTTCTCGGCAATTTCATCCATTAAACTACAATCACCTGCTACATGATAATACATGAATGACATTGTCGTAAATAATCTGACCGCTTCACCTTTTGTAATTGCTGCATCCCAATCTTCTAAGTCTGATTCTGAAATTAACTCCATATTAGTAGCTATTTCAAATGCTTTATACATATCAGATGGAACTCCCTTACCCGGATCAGAGATTGCTTCTGTAAAGCTGATGTCTTCTGCATCGGATACTGTTGATATTGCTACATCTTCAAGATAGGTGTTATTCTTAAAACCATTGTTATCCATATATGCCTGGTAGTCTTGGCTATAATAGTTTGCTAACAGATAAATATACTCTCCTCTTGACATTGCTGACGTAAAAGTCTCTTCATTTAAACCAGTCGAAGTATTCACATAGGCATATTCATCCATTGGTGCGGCAAAATTGGTATATTGTGTTTCTCCTACTTTTGCTGTGAAGTCACTGTCTGTTTCTGGTGCCTGTGCTTCATTTACCTGAGTCATTGCTCTCATTATTAACGTCATTGCCTGTGCTCTTGAAAGGGGGACATCTCCATCAAACTGTCTTTCTTCTTGGTCTGGAAGCAATTCAAAGTAGGCATTGATAGTTGCATAGGGAGCATTCGCATAATCTGCATCTATATCTGCATAATATTCTATTGCCATTTCACCAAGCTCTAAAACAGACGACACTACCATCATATAGCCTCGAAAATATTGATTTTTTATTGCTAAAAGCAACGTAATATTCTGGTCTGGCCGTGTTGTTAATGGATTCGTGTATAAGTTACCCTCTTTGTTGCCTGTGGTTCCTGTTACTTCTACATATTCCTCAAAGGCTGCTCTTAACTCCGGATGTGTTTCTAAACTTGAGAGTGGAATCCAGGGAAGTGACTCTGTTTTTGATTCTTCTGTTTCCTCCGGCACTGTGGTTTCTGCCTGTGCGGATTCAACAGTAGCAGTGATGGATTCATTGCCGGCTGTGGTTTCCTGCTTCCCACAGGAAGCAAACGATAAAATACATACGGTTATCAAGGTTAAAATAGTTGTTTTTTTCATAAAAGCTCCCATCTGTTATATTTTTCATGAGTTAATGGTATTGTACCACAGAATGGGGAATAACGCTATAACGTTTATTTTGTGTGGTGCACATGTCCGCGGGACCAGACTTTACTGGGCTGTGCCTTATAGGTGGGGCGGCGGAACAGGAGGCTTCTGAGAGCCGGGCCGTTAAAGGAAAGAGGGGCCAGAAGTAGCTGAAGCCCGCGAAGGTCGGGGTAGTCAAAATAGAGACTGTCACCAGTGTCAGACCGATAAGGAATCCCGGCAATCCCCAGAGCCCTGTTGTGACGACCAAAAGAATACGGTAGATCCGCAGAGCATCAGCAAATTCGATACTGGAGAGGGACAGATTCGCCAGCATGGTGACAGCAGCATAGAAGAGGACTTCCGTGGAGGCCCAGTTAAGACTGACAGCAATGTCACCGATTAATAGTCCGCCGACAATGGACAGAGCACCGGAGACGCGGCTGGAGCTGAGTGCCGCTGAATACTTGAAAAGATCCAGCAGGAACTCCACCGCCAGCACATAGAAAAAAAGGCGGAAGGGTGACAGATCGCTGACGGGTGTGAGCTGCAGCGAGGCAGTAATCTCGGGATAGTAGGCGGAGAGAAGTAAAAATACCGGAAGGAGTAGGAGACTGACCGGAATGCACAGGAAGCGTATCATGCGGAAATAAGTTCCGGTCAGAGGATTGTTGTAATAGTCCTCCGGACTCTGGGTAAACTGGAAGATCGTACCGGGAAGCAGCAGAACGGCAGGGGAGTTGTCCACGATGAGCAGAATATGCCCTTCGCACAGATAGCTGCAGGCCACATCGGGCCGTTCCGTCAGCTGGATACTGGGCAGAGGATTCCACCAGCGTTTTTTGATCAGGAGTTCTTCCAGACTTTTGCTGCCCATGGTCAGGGAAGTGATCTGTAATTGGGAAAGCTTTTTCTTTAAGGTATCTAATAATTCCTCATTGACCTGATCCGCCAGATAGGCGATAGCTACATCCGTGCGGCTTTCTGCACCCAGAGAACAGATAGAGAATGTCAGTTTCGGAGAACGCACCCTCCGGCGGATCAGATTGGTATTGAACAACAACGTCTCCACCAAACCGTCCCGGGCACCACGGGTGATCCGTTCGGTGTCAGGTTCGGAAATGCTGCGGACAGGATAGGTACGGACATCGATGATCACGGCCTGTGCAAAACCTTCTACCAGAAGGACAGAGGGGCCACTGAGAATATTTTGCAGAATCGTATCTATAGAGGAAGTCAGTGACACCTGGGCATACCCCAGTTTGCTCTGCACATAGCGAGGGAGATCCCGGATTTCGGAATCCAGTGTATAGAGGGGGTCCTGCAAGTCGGAAAAAATTTGTTGAAGGATCTCCGTCTTACAAAAACCATTGACACCGATCCAGTAAGCCGGCGTATTTCCCAGCTTCAGGTCACGGGTGATCAGGTCAAAACTGTCATCCAGTGGCAGCAGAGCGTGGAAAAGTGCCGTATTTTTGGATAGATTTGTGGATAAGGAGCGTTGTACCATAGTGGGGAATCCTTTCTGATCACTTGCATAGACTGCCAAACAGGTATATGGTATTATTATTCAGATAGATTCCCCAAGTTTTTCGGAACTATACGGATCAGTGGTATAATTGACACAACCCCAGCAGGATCAACAATAAACCTGAGACGGGATCCGTATATTCCCCGATCTGCTGCAGGAAAGCAGACCTGCCCAGACGGCTTCCGAAAGCCAGAAATCCGAAGGAGCAGAAAAAGGTGGACACCGATGCCGGAAGGAAAGGAAGTCCCGTAATACTGGCGGAGAAACCGATGCCGATATTGTTCATGGAAAGGGCACAGCCCAGCACCAGTATCTGCGACAGGGATAATTCCCGGTGCCCGGCAAATTTTTTCTTTTTCTGGCACAGATTATTATCCGGGGAAAAATTGCAGCACCATCTGGAAAGCAGCCATTTCCCCACGTAGTAAAGACCGAAAAGGATCAGTACACTGCTTCCGATCCGGGTACCGATGCCGATGGGAAACAAGGGTAACAACAGGTTGCCAAGACCTATAGAGATCACAGTCCCGATCAGGGTGACTGTGCTGATCAGCAGATTATGTCTGGCAGGCAGAGGGACTTTCTGGAGGCCCAGAGCTATACCTACCAGAAGGGCATCCAGACTGGCTGAGATGCCGAAGAGCAGAGGGGGCAGAATAGACATAACATGCTCCGTAGAAAATATTCTTAATTTTACTATATTCCCCTGAAATTATTTTGTGAGGTTGTGGGGCAAAGGAACAAATGAGTATGGAAGTAAAGAGAAAACTGAGTGAATTCCTAAAAAGAGAGACGGTTCTGACCGTAGCGATCCTGCTGGCAATAGTGTCCGCGGTGATGATTCCGCCGGACAGAGAATATGCAGGATATATTGATTTCCGCACACTTTCGATCCTTTTCTGCCTGATGACGGTGATGGCAGGCTTGCAGAAACTGGGTGTTTTCCGTAATATTGCAAAAACGCTGTTGCGGCATACACAGAATACCATACAGTTGGCAGAGGTATTGGTACTTTTGTGTTTCATTTTCAGTATGATCATCACCAATGATGTGTCATTGATCACGTTTGTACCGTTTACCTTCATTGTGCTGCGGTTGACAGGCGAAGAAGCTGTGAAAAAACTGGCAGTACCTGTGATCGTTCTGCAGACGATAGCTGCCAATCTGGGAAGTATGCTGACGCCGATCGGAAATCCGCAGAATCTGTATTTATATGGGAAAACACAGATGTCCGCTGGAACATTTATACTTTTGATGCTGCCTTATTCTCTGGTGTCACTGCTTTTACTGATGATCTGCGTGGTAATTGTGGCAAAACGAAGCGGAATCGAAGTCCGGGGAGCAGAAGTTTTGCTGACAGAAGATGAGAAGCTGGAACAAAAGAAATATTTACTTCCGGCATATTTGCTGTTATTTGTGTTGTGTCTGCTGACTGTGGCTCATATGATTCCTTATCCGGTGACATTGGGAACTGTGGCATTGGCGGTTCTCCTTTTAGATCGTGGTACTCTTATAAAAGTGGATTATTCGCTTTTGCTGACGTTTGTGGGTTTCTTTATTTTTATAGGAAATATGGGAAGAATGCCTGCTTTCTGTGATTTCCTGCAGAAGATCATCGGAGGTAGAGAAGTGATGACAGCCGTGATTGCCAGTCAGGTGATCAGCAATGTTCCGGCAGCCCTTTTATTATCTGGATTTACGGAAAATATCACGGCACTGATCATCGGTACGAATCTGGGAGGGCTGGGGACGCTGATCGCATCCATGGCCAGTCTGATCTCTTATAAACAGGTGGCCAGACAGATTCCGGGAGAGAAAAAGAAGTATTTTGGATGGTTTACCATAGCAAATATCGTTTTTTTAATGATATTGGTATTGGAAAACTGTCTGCTGTAACTATAGAAAGCAGTCTGTCTGCCGGGAAAGGCAGAAAAGATGGCAATAACTAAAAAATAATCTGGGAGGTATTCGTCATGACAGAAGATATGACAATCATTGCAGAAGAGGCTTATCTGGCGGCCAAGGAGATCTTGGAAAAGGCGAGGCTGGAGCAGGGAGAGCTGTTTGTGGTAGGCTGTTCTACCAGTGAGGTGGGAGGTGCTACTATCGGTACCTATTCCAGCCCGGAGCTGGCGGAGATGGTCTTCGGCGGTATTTACCAGGCCACGCAGGAAGCCGGGGTATATCTGGCTGCGCAGTGTTGTGAGCATCTGAACCGTGCACTGATTCTGGAAAAAGAGGCTGCGGTAAAATATGGTTATCTCATGGTAAATGTGGTACCTCAGCCTAAGGCAGGCGGATCTTTTGCGACGGCGGCGTATAAAGCCTTCGAGCATCCGGTGGCTGTGGAACATATTCAGGCGGCAGCAGGAATGGATATCGGGGATACGCTGATCGGAATGCATCTGAGAGATGTGGCAGTACCGGTGCGCCTCCGGTCCGGACAGATCGGAGACGCCCATGTGGTATGCGCCCGCACCAGACCGAAATTCATTGGTGGCGGCAGAGCGGTTTATGACGAAGAATTATTGTAAAGAAATGATATGTGGCTATTTCTGTGGCATTCCGCGGAAGTAGTCACGGATCCAGCGTCCGGATTCATTGAAATCATCGTCGGTCCAGTCGGAAAGTGCCGTGCTGGAAGCCTTGAAGACGCTGCTGCTTTCGTCTTTGTTGGCTAGATTCCAGCAACAGAAGCTGATCTGGTACTTGTTCAGCAGATCCAGCCATTTGGTGGTGGAAACAAAATCATTGGCACCATTGCCGGAGGCATCGCACATGCCAAATTCGCTGACAAATACCGGAAGCCCGTTCTGAACACAGGTCTCTAAGCGGTTCCGCAGGTCGTCTTTATGGGTGCCTGCGTAGAAATGTAGCGTATACATTACATTGCTGTCATCCAGCGGAGAAGCGGCAGCCTTGTCGATCTCCTGACTCCAGGTTGGTGTTCCCACGAGAATTACGGCATCCGGCTTCTGCGCCCGGATCACCGGGATGACTTCTTCTGCGTAAGACTTGATGCTGTCCCAGGAAGTACCGCCGTTGGGTTCATTGCAGATCTCATAGAGCACATTGTCGTTGTCGGCAAAAGCTTCCGCCATTTCCCGGAAAAAGGCGATCGCCTCATCTTTGTTCTGATTCGGGTCGCAATCACTTAAAATATGCCAGTCCACGATCACATACATTCCTAGCTCCGTAGCGTAGGATACGCCATCTTTTACCAGCTGTTTCAGTTGTTCTTTGTCTCCACCGGCACAATAGCCGCCGTATTCCGCCGTATACATGGCGAGGCGGATACAGTTAGTATTCCAGTCGTCCCGCAAGGTACGGAGGGAATCATAATTGATATACTGAGGGAACCAGGCAATACCGTGGGTGGACATACCGTAGAGCTGGACAGTGTTGCCGTTTTCGTCTGTCAGCTTACCGTTTTCTACATGGAGAGCGCCATGCTGCCCATAGGGCGTGGAGGCATCCACGGAGAGTGCTTCGGAAGATGGGGGTTCAGTTTCCGCAGGCTGGGCTTCGACTGTTTCGGGGACGGATGTCTGTTCGGGAGCGGTTGTGCTTTCGGAGATGGTCTCGGTGATGGCAGCGGAAGGTGCCTCAGAGGAGGTCGCTGCGGTTTCATTGGCTGCATCCTGTTTGCCACAGCCGGCCAGTGCACAGGTACTCAGAGCCGCCAGAACGGCACAGCTCAGTGTTTTTTTGAAGATAGACATAGGAACCTCTTTTCTTAATGAAAATAATAAAAATATAAACAATGGGTTACTCTTTCAGAACTACAACAATACAAACACTTACAGGAAATATTATAGTTGCCCGGGTTACGGTTGGCAAGAAATGATTGCCCCCGAATAGGAGCTGTGATACAGTTAATGGGAACAGATTATAGAAATGGAGGAAATCCATGCTTCCACAGGTGTTTTTAGAGAGAATGCAGGGACTTTTGGGATCGGAATACGAGGAGTTCCTGGTAAGTTTTGACCATGAAAAATATCAGGCACTGCGTCTGAATCCCCTAAAACTGCGGACGGAGTCCGGACGGACAGATGACAGTACTGTCATAGAAGAAAAAATACAGCAGACCTTTCGTTTGCATCCGGTTCCCTGGGCGGACAACGGCTATTACTACACAAAAGAGGACCAGCCCGGAAAGCATCCCTGGCATGAAGCGGGCCTGTATTATATCCAGGAGCCCAGTGCCATGGCACCGGTGACACTACTGTCACCACAGCCCGGAGAGCGGATTCTGGATCTGTGTGCGGCACCCGGCGGAAAAAGCACCCAGATTGCATCGGCTATGGAGGGAGAAGGATTGCTCGTGACGAACGAGATCCATCCCGCCAGGGCGAAGATTCTGTCGGAGAATGTGGAGCGTATGGGAATCCGCAATGCCTGCGTGCTGAACGAGACACTGGAGCATCTGGCAGATATTTTTGAAGAATACTTTGACCGGATTCTGGTGGATGCCCCCTGTTCCGGAGAAGGAATGTTCCGCAAAAATGAGGCAGCCTGTGAAGAGTGGAGCCCGGAAAATGTACAGCTCTGTGCGGACAGGCAGGACGGCATTCTGGAATGCGCTGCGCGGATGCTGGTACCCGGCGGCCGACTGGTGTATTCTACCTGTACGTTTGCACCTGCGGAGAATGAAGGCAGCATCAGCCGTTTTCTGGCAAAGCATGAGGAATTCGAGATCGTTCCCATTGATAAAAAAGCACTGGGGATCCCGGAGGGCTGTGACGGTATTCCGGGCTGTGTGGAGAACCCGGCGCCGGGTATCGAAGGCACCTTGCGCCTGTGGCCCCATAAGCTGAAGGGAGAAGGTCATTACGCCGCGGTATTGCAGAAGAAGGGAAAGCTTCCGGAGGGGTATCAGCCGGTGTGCGCAACGGGAACAGAAAAAGGAATCCCCGCAAAGAACCTTGCGAAGGACTGGGCGGAATATTTTGCTTTTGCAAAAGAGACTTTTTCGGAGAAGCTGATGGGGGAAGCGGGATTGTGTACGGCGGGAGAAGGATTTCTGGCGTTCGGTGATAATCTGTACCGTATGCCGGAGAGAATGCCAGGGGTCAAGGGGCTGAAAGTGCTGCGTCCGGGACTGCACCTGGGAACCTTGAAAAAGAATCGTTTCGAACCGGCTCATGCGCTGGCACTGGCGCTGTGCCCGAAGGATGTGAAGCATGTATGGAATCTGTCCGTGGAGGAAGCGGCTGCTTATCTGAAGGGACAGACTTTTTCCGCGGAAGGCGAGAAAGGCTGGTATCTGATCTGCGTGGACGACATCAGCCTGGGTTGGGGAAAACTGGCCGGAGGCATCATGAAGAACCATTATCCCAAGGGGCTGCGAAAATGAGAACAGAGATATTATACGAAGACAACAGCATACTGGTGATCCGCAAACCGGCAGGGCTGGCGGTACAGTCTGCCCGGATCGGACAGGCAGATGTGGTCAGTGAATTGAAGTCCTATCTGGCGAAACAGGCAGGAGCCGGACAGGGAGAGCCTTATCTGGCGGTGATCCACAGGCTGGATCAGCCGGTGGAGGGTGTGCTGGTAT
>OJNI01001961.1_pt1 | contig 11247 bp, 7 predicted proteins | sample 1597441 | NCBI WGS metagenome assembly OJNI01 (sample SAMEA2452131, study PRJEB22498) | human gut metagenome | reverse complement strand
GTTTATGCACAAAGATTTGAAAGAGGCAAGCCGGTTGACGATTTGCATATCATCAAAGATGTCAGCGAAACCGAACACGGCACGCTTATCAGATTTAAGGCGGACGCCGATATTTTCCAAGAAACAACAAAATATTCGTTTGACATTCTTCAGCGCAGGCTCAGAGAACAGGCATTTCTTAATGCAGGTCTTTCAATCAGCCTTTGTGACAAGAGAGAAAAATTTGAGCGCGACTCGGACGACAGATATGACGATGAAGAACACACATCGGTTTATTGCTACGAGGGCGGTATCCGTTCATTCGTAGAATGGATTAACGAAAGCCGCGGATTTACCCCAATTCAGGAAGAGGTTATCCACATTTCGACAACCAAGGATGACAGAAGCGCGGAGGTTGCGCTTTGCTACACCGACGGCTACACCGAAACACTGCTTTCGTTTGCAAACAACATTAATACAATCGACGGCGGTACCCACGAAACGGGATTTAAAACGGCACTTACCCGTGTATTTAACGATTACGGCAAAAAATTCAATATTTTGAAGGACAGCGACAAAAAATTCTCGGGCGACGATGTTCGTGAGGGTATCACAGCCGTTATCAGCGTTAAGCTGACAGAGGCACAGTTTGAGGGTCAGACAAAGGGCAAACTCGGCAACACCGATATTACAGGCCTTGTTTCATCACTTGTTTATGACAAGCTTATGACATATTTTGAGGAGCATCCGCAGGTTGCGAAAACATTGCTCGGCAAGGCTCTTGACGCATCAAGGGCAAGAGAGGCAGCAAGAAAGGCGAGAGAAAACGCAAGAAGAAAATCGCCGCTTGAAAGCAATTCGCTCCCCGGCAAACTTGCAGACTGCACAAGCAAGGACCCGACAAAGTGCGAAATCTATATCGTCGAGGGTGACTCGGCAGGCGGTTCCGCAAAAGAGGGCAGAGACAGAGAGCATATGGCAATACTTCCGCTTTGGGGTAAAATGCTTAATGTTGAAAAGGCAAGAGTTGACAAGGTAATCACAAATGAAAAACTTGTGCCTGTTGTAATGGCTCTCGGCACGGGAATCGGCGAGGACTTTGATATTTCAAAGCTCCGTTATCACAAAATCATCATTATGGCGGATGCCGATGTCGACGGTGCGCATATCAGAACATTGCTTTTGACATTCTTCTTCAGATATATGCCGCAAATTATCGAGGACGGCTATGTTTATCTTGCACAACCGCCGCTTTTCAAAATTTCAAAGGGCAAAAAGAGCGCGTATGCTTTCTCCGAGGAGCAAAGGGACGCAGAAATTGCCGAATTCGGCGGCGACTGCGACATTCAGCGATACAAAGGTCTTGGTGAGATGGACCCGCAACAGCTTTGGGAAACAACAATGGACCCCGAATTCAGAACAATGCTCAGAGTCACAATCGATGATGCACAAAGAGCGAGCGAAAACTTTTCTATTCTTATGGGCGACAATGTTGAGCCGAGAAGAGAATTTATCGAAAAGAACGCAAAATTTGTTCAAAACCTTGATATTTAATCAAAAATCAATCGACAACCTTATATATAGGAGCATTATAAATGAACGAAGAAATACGATATGATAGCCAAAAAATCGTAGATGTTGAAATCAGCAGCGAAATCAGAAAAGCGTTTCTTGATTACTCAATGTCAGTTATCGTAAGCCGTGCGCTCCCCGATGTGCGCGACGGATTAAAGCCTGTTCACAGAAGAATTCTGTATGCAATGTACGATAACAACCTATATCCGACAAACCCATACCGTAAGTGCGCAACCACCGTCGGTGAAGTGCTTGGTCACTATCATCCGCACGGCGACGCATCTGTATATGACGCAATGGTAAGACTTGCGCAAACATTCTCAATGCGACACATTCTTGTTGACGGTCACGGCAACTTCGGCTCTATCGACGGTGACCCTGCGGCTGCTTACCGTTACACCGAGTCAAGGCTCAGCAAGACAGCAATGAAAATGCTTGACGATATTAAGAAAAATACCGTTGATTTTACACCGAACTTTGACGATACAACAACAGAGCCATCTGTTTTGCCGTCAAGATTCCCGAATTTGCTTGTTAACGGCTCGTCGGGTATCGCAGTAGGTATGGCTACAAACATTCCTCCGCACAATATGCGTGAAACGGTTGAGGGTATGTGCTGTCTTATCGACAACCCGGATGCACAGCTTGAGGATATTATGCAATATATCAAGGGACCCGATTTTCCGACCGGCGGCATTATTATGGGCGCAAAGGGAATCAGAGAGGCTTATGCAACCGGCAGAGGCAAGATTTATGTGCGTGCAAGGGCAGAAATTGTCGAAACAAAGGGCGACAGATTTAAAATTGTCGTTTCAGAAATCCCCTACGGCGTAAACAAGGCAAGACTTATCACAAGAATTGCCGATTTGGTAAAAGAAAAAAGACTTGAGGGCGTAGCCGATGTTCAAGACTACTCCGACAGACGCGGTATGCACATTGAAGTGCTTGTAAAGAGAGATGCAAACGCACAGGTTGTGCTCAACAATCTTTATAAATTGACCGATATGCAGGTTACATTCGGCGCAATTATGCTTGCACTTGATGACGGCGTGCCGAAGGTTTTGACCCTTAAGGAAATTTTGCAGAAATACATTGAATTCCAAAAGCAGGTCATTACAAGAAGAACTCAGTTTGACCTTGAAAAAGCGCAAACGAGAGCGCACATTTTAGAGGGTCTTGCAAAGGCAATTGATATTGTTGACGAGGTTATCGCAACAATCCGTGCCTGCAAGGGCGGTCAAGCCGAGGCAAAGCAGGCAATTATGGACAAGTTCGGCTTTGATGATCCGCAGGCAAGTGCAATTGTTGCTTACCGTTTGGGTCAGTTGGCAGGACTTGAAATTGAAAAAATCATGAACGAATTGAACGAACTCCACGAGAAAATCAAGGACTATCTTTCAATTCTTGCAAGCGAGCAGAGAATTTGCGACATTATCAAGCAGGAAAGCCGCGAAATCGCAGACAAATTCGGCGATGAAAGAAGAACGGAAATTTCCGCATTCACAGGTGATGTTGAGGACGAGGACCTTATCCCCGTTGAGGATTGCATACTCACCCTGACCGAAAAGGGATATATGAAGCGCCAGACTGTTGACACCTACAAGGCACAAAACAGAGGCGGCAAGGGTATTATGGGTATGTCGCGCCGCGAGGAGGACTATGCAAAAACTATGTTTGCATGCTCCACACACGACAGAGTGCTTATTTTCACCAATAAGGGCAAGGTTTTCAAAATTAAAGGCTACGAAATTCCCGAGGCTTCAAGAACAAGCAAGGGCATGAATGTTGTCAACCTCCTTCCGATTGAGCAGGATGAAAAAGTTTCTGCAATGGTTAAAATTCCGAAAGAGGACGATGAAAACAGCGAAAACAGAACATATCTTTGCATGGTTACGAAAAACGGTGTAATTAAGCGTACTGCTATTGACCAATATGCGAACATCAGAAAAACAGGTATTATCGCAATCAATCTTGACGAGGGCGACGAGCTTTGCTGGGTTGAGGTGACCGACGGCGAAAGAAATCTTGTTGTTGCGACACACGACGGCATGGCGATCTGCTTTAAAGAGGCAGACGCAAGGCTCATCGGCAGAACGGCAAGAGGTGTTAAAGCTATTCAGCTTAAGGACGGCGATTATGTTGTAGGATTTGCCGTTGCCGTTCCTAACACGCAGTTGCTTACCGTTACAGAAACAGGATACGGCAGAAAGAGCGATTTTGACGAATACCGTATTCAATCGCGTGCCGGCAAGGGCTTGATTAACTATCACACCGAAAAATACGGCAAGGTTGCAATGATTGCACCGGTTACAGACGAAAACGATGTTATCATGATTACAACCGACGGCGTTGTTATTCGTACACATGCCGACCAAATCTCATCATTCAAGCGACCGTCAAAGGGTGTTAAGGTAATGAGAATCAAGGACGATGAAAAGCTTGCAACGCTCAGCATTGTCGATAAATATATCGAGGACGAAGATGAGCAATCTGCCGAGGACAGTCAAAACACAGAGGCTTTTGCCGAAAACTCAGAGCAAGCACCGACTGATGAATAAGGGTCTGTTAATAGAATATTAACTTCTAATTTATATTTAATATAAATTTTTGGTATTTAATATGTCTATTACACCACTTAGAGGAGAGAGAATATTGGATAAAAACAGCTACAATATCGACAGTATCCTTTCTGAAGTTAAAAAACGCAGACAGGAACAAGAGGATAAATCATCCTCCCCAAGTGAAAACCAAAATACAAAAAATTCAATGTCGGTTGACGCCGACTTAAAAGCGGCACCGCAGGTGAAAGAGCCTGCACCCGTTGTTGAGCCAAAGGCAGAGGAGCAGGTACAAACCGACGAGCCTTTGCCGGAAGTTAAGGTTGACGAAAATGAGCCGAAAATCGAAAGCGATTTGACCACAGACGGAGACAAAGAGGTAGAAATGTCACCTGTTTCGCTTGACAACGGCGAGGAAGAGGCGGAAATGCCACCTGTTTCACTTGACAACGGCGAAGAAGAGGTAGAAATGCCACCAGTTTCGCTTGATGATGACGAGAGCGAGCCGATTATGCCGAGCTTTTCGGATGATGACGGCGATTCGGTTGATGACAGCGCAATTCAAATCATCGTGAACGAAGACAAGGAACCGCTTGAACCGACAAACTTTGAGCACCCCAAGCAGAACGATGATGACGACAAAAAGGGCAGAAAAAAAGGCAATAAGGATAAGAAAAGAAAAAAATCCAAAAAGAAAAACGCCAAGTTAACGCCCGAAGAGCGCAAAAAAAAGAAGAAAAAGAAAATAATGATAATCGTCACAATTATCATTTTGCTTGTGATTGCCCTTGCGGCAGGCGGTTGGTATGTTTATGATTCATTTGTAAAGCCGGTGCAAAACGCAAAGGTGAACACGCAGTCGACCGAGCAATACAAATCAACGCAGGACAAGCTTGTTGAATCGTTTGACCCGATTGAGGAAACCGACGCGAGCGAAATCGCATCACTTCAGGATATGATAAGAAAGTGGTATTACAACGGCACGCCGTGCTCCTCCACCCATGTTTACAATGTTTTGCTTGTAGGTGAGGACACGAGGGGTAAGGATGTTCTTGACAAAGGAACAAGAGCCGACTCCGCAATTATCGCAAGCGTGAATGTTGACACAAAGCAGATTACACTCACCTCTGTTTTGCGCGATGCTTATACATATTTTGAAACGAAGCCGGGTGACGAATCAACCGGAACTTTTGACAAAATCAATGCCGCAATGTCACGCGGAGATATTGATTCATACATTAACTGCGTTGAAAGAATGTATAAAATCAATATCGACAATTATGTTATCATCAATTTCGACGCGTTTGAAAGCGTTATTGACGAACTCGGCGGTGTAACGCTTGAGTTGACCTCAAAGGAAATTCGCGAGATTAACAATCACCCCGGTACATACGGCAATGTTACAATCGAAAAAACATTTGACGGCACAAAGGGCAAAATAAAACTCAACGGCAAGCAGGCACTCGCTTACTGCCGTATCAGACATATCGACAGCGACAATGCGAGAGCCGACAGACAGAAAACAACACTTATGGAGATTTTCAGCAAGGTTAAAGGCTCAAGTAAAACCGAGATGATAAGAGTTGTCAAAAAACTCTTGCCTTATACGAAGATGGACATCGGTATGGACACCGTTCTAAATATTGCGGGCGATGCGTTCAGTCAGAAATGGATGAATTATGCAATCAAAATGACGAGCGTGCCGAATTACAGAATCAACGAAAAAGGCGCAGGCGGAACATACTACGGCGCTTGGATGTGGAAATCCGATTTCCCGCAGGATGCATATTATTTGCAATATGTTCTTTACGGCAAGTCGAGCATTACGCTTGCAAAAACAAGAGTCGATGTTTTGAAGTGTAAGGAAAAGGGATTTTTTGACGAAGGCTCTTCCCCTGTCACAGCAACACTCGACAACACCGCCGCCTATGGTGAAGTTTCAACAACCTCTATCAAGAGCGACGATGAAAAGTAATTAATATTTAAGCAAAAATAAAAGAGGCATTGCGCCTCTTTTATTTTTTGCGTTTTTTATCGAATATCCTACGCATTTCAATCGTAGGGGCGAAACAGTTACCTCTACGGTTGTATCATTAATAATATTTATATATGCATAAGAAAAAGGCAGTCAAAAGACTGCCTTTGTTTAACTAACATATATATATCTATACTTTAATTTTTTGGAACAAGTTTGTCCTTGCCGCCCATATACATACGGAGTGCTTCGGGGATTGAAACAGAGCCGTCGGCATTGAGGTTGTTTTCAAGGAATGCGATGAGCATACGCGGTGGAGCAACAACAGTGTTGTTGAGTGTGTGTGCGAGGTAATTGCCGTCCTTGCCCTTTACGCGGATTTTAAGGCGGCGAGCTTGCGCGTCGGTAAGATTCGAGCATGAGCCAACCTCGAAATATTTTTTCTGTCTCGGTGACCACGCCTCAACATCGACCGATTTAACTTTAAGGTCTGCGAGGTCGCCCGAGCAACATTCGAGTGTGCGAACAGGAATATCAAGGCTGCGGAAAAGGTCAACCGTGTTCTGCCAAAGTTGGTCAAACCAATATTTTGACTCGTCCGGCTTGCAGACAACAACCATTTCCTGCTTTTCAAACTGATGAATACGATAAACGCCGCGTTCCTCAATACCGTGTGCGCCCTTTTCTTTTCTGAAACAAGGTGAATACGATGTAAGAGTGAGCGGAAGTTTCTCCTCCGGTGTAATTGTGTCGATAAACTTGCCTATCATCGAGTGCTCCGAGGTGCCGATAAGATAAAGGTCCTCTCCCTCGATTTTATACATCATGGCGTCCATTTCTTCAAAGCTCATAACGCCGGTAACAACATTTGAGCGAATCATATAAGGCGGAATGCAGTAGGTGAAGCCTCTGTCAATCATAAAGTCGCGAGCGTAAGCGAGAACAGCCGAGTGAAGACGGGCAATGTCGCCCATGAGATAGTAAAATCCGTTGCCGGCAACTCTGCCTGCGGCGTCCATATCAATGCCGTCGAATCTTTCCATAATATCGGTATGATAAGGAATTTCAAAATCAGGCACAACAGGTTCGCCGTAGCGCTGAACCTCGACATTTTCGCTGTCGTCCTTGCCGATCGGAACAGACTCGTCAATAATGTTCGGTATTGACATCATAAGCTTTGTAACTTTTTTGCCAAGCTCGCTTTCTTTCTTTGCAAGTTCGTCAAGTTCCTTTGCCTGTACTGTAACCTGCTCTTTGAGAGCCATGCCCTCTTCCTTTTTGCCCTGCGCCATGAGTGCGCCGATTTGTTTTGAAATCTTGTTTCTGTTTGCACGAAGCTCATCAGCCCTTGCGATAACCTGACGGCGCTCGCTGTCAAGCTCGATTACCTCGTCAACATACGGGAGTTTGTGGTCCTGGAACTTCTTTTTGATATTTTCCTTTACAAGCTCCGGGTTTTCTCTGACAAATTTAATATCTAACATTTTCTTTCTCCTAAAATTTATTTAGCAATTGCGTTTGCAATATCCTTAAGGTCGTCAAGTGAGTAGAACTCAATTTCAAGTGTACCCTTTGAGCGGCCGTTATAAACCTTGACTCTTCTGCCCAATACATCGGTCAGCGAAAGTTCAACTTCGTCATAAAAGCTGTCTCTGTGTTTTGCGTTTTGCTTTTTGTCTGCTGATTTTGTCGGGCGTTTTGCAAGGCGTTCAACATCACGGACTGTAAGTTTATCTGAAACAATTTGCTTTGCAACCTCATACATAATCGCCTGATTGTCAAATGCAAGCAGCGCTCTTGCGTGACCTGCACTGATTTCGCCCTCTTTTGTCATTTGGCGTACCTCTTCGGGCAGCTTTAAAAGACGGAGCGCATTTGCGATTGCCGGGCGCGATTTGCCGACCGAAACGGCAACCTGTTCCTGCGTATAGTCGCATTTGTCGATAAGCGCCTGAAGACCCTCTGCCTCTTCAATCGGGTTGAGGTCTTCTCTTTGCAGGTTTTCGATAATGGCGATTTCCATAGCCTCGGAATCGGACAGTTCCCTGATTATTACGGGAACTTCCTTTAATCCTGCCATTCTTGAGGCTCTCCAGCGGCGTTCGCCTGCGATAAGCTGATAGCCGCCACTCAACAGCGGACGAACGAGAAGCGGTTGAAGCACACCGTGAACGGTGATACTGTCCGCAAGCTCCTGCAACGCACCCTCATCAAAGGTTTTACGCGGCTGTTCTTTATTCGGGATAATTTCGTTAATCGGCAATGTGCTTGTTGACACCATATCGTCAACATTATTCTCGAGCATCAATGCTCCGAGTCCCTTGCCGAGTCCCGATTGCTTTTTTGCCATATTTTCCTCCAATTATTGTTGTTTTAAGAACTCATCTACGAACTTTTTGTACGCAAATGACGGCTTTGAGTATTTTTCGTAGTAAATAACCGGTTCGCCAAAGCTCGGCGCCTCGGCAATTTTTACCGAGCGTGGAATCATCGTTTTGTATGACTTGCCCGGAAAATACTTGTTAACCTCGTCAATAACCTGATTTGTAAGCTTTAAGCGGCTGTCATACATTGTAAAGAGCACGCCCTCAAGCTGTAAATGCTCGTTATAATGCTGTTTTATCGTTCTGACAGTTGCAACAAGCTGACTTAAACCCTCCAAGGCATAATATTCGCATTGAAGCGGCACGATAAGCGTATCTGCGGCTACAAGTGCATTGATTGAAAGCAATCCGAGTGACGGCGGACAGTCAATAATAATATAATCAAACTCCATAACAAGCGTTGCAATTGCCTTTTTCAGCGCGCTGTTTCTGTCGTCAAGTTCGGCAAGTTCAAGTTCTGCACCTGCCAAATTCATATTTGCAGGCAAAAGATAGAGGTTTTTAAACTCTGTTTCAATCATAATTGCCCTTGCGGCAACCTCACCGATTAAAACATTGTATGTTGAGTATTTTACATCGCTTTTGTCTATTCCGACACCCGAGGTTGAGTTGCCCTGTGGGTCAACATCAATTAGGAGCGTTTTTTTGCCCTTTGCTCCTAAAGCGGCTGCCATATTAACGCATGTGGTTGTTTTGCCTACGCCGCCTTTTTGGTTAAATATCGCTACGGTTTTGCCCATAACATCACCTCGATTTTTGAATTGATATAATTATACAATAAATAGGTGTTTATATCAATAGTTTCACATGAAACATTTTAGAATTTACTTTTAAATCAAGATATAGCATACGGCATTAACTTTTAATCAAAATGTAGTTTAACAGTGTTTCACATGAAACAATTACGCTTGTTTAACCACTAATGTTTCACATGAAACATATATAAAGTGCGCAAAAAGCAAAACAGACAGGCGGTGAGCCTGTCCGTTTCGCGTGATGAAAAGAGGAGAATATGTTTAAAACGGTTTCCCGTTTTAAGCCTGTTTGGCATCGAAAAGCTTTAGTGTCTTTTCGGTAGTCGGGTTTTTCGGTATTTTTACCCTAAATTCTATATAATCGTCGGTTTCTGTTTTATCTGTCGTTGCATCAATTCCCGATGCTCGCATTGTTTCGATTGCTTTGTTGACTGTGTTTACAAATATGCGAACATCTTTAAAGATTTTAACAACATTTCGCTTTGGTTTAACCTGTTTGTCTTCGGTCAGGGAGTCTATCAGGCGTTCTGTCTGCTCAACATTTAGGTGTTTTTCCTTAATAATGTTAAGCGCCGCCCAAATATCCTTTTCGCTGTCCAATTTAAGCAGCGCGCGTGCGTGCCGTTCGGTTAAATGCTCTTTTTCGATGAAATAGCGCACATCGACGGGCAAATTAAGCAGTCGCACCTTATTTGAAAGCGCGGACTGACTTTTGCCGAGCCGTTTTGCAATTTCGCTTTGTGTCATCCCGAAGTGTTCTGTAAGTTGTCCTATTGCTATTGCCTCTTCAAAAAATGTCAAATCGGCTCTCTGCACATTTTCGAGAATCGAAAGCACTGCGCTTTGCTCGTAATCACATTCAAGCTCTATACAGGGTACATCGTCAAGCCCTGCAAGAATTGCGGCACGCAATCTGCGTTCTCCGGCAACAACCTCAAAGTAATCGGAGTTGTTAATTCGTTTTATCAACAGTGGCTGTAATATTCCGTTTTGTTTTATTGAGTTTGCCAGCGAAAGCATTTCTTCACTCTCAAACTTGTGTCGCGGTTGATATGGGTTCGGCAAAAGTTTTTCCGTTTGAATATAATTAATATCATTCATAAGGTTATCTCCTTTGCTGACTATATATTAACATAAACAATTACAAAAATAAAGGATTTCTCATCGTGAGAAATCCTTTTCATTCGACACATTATATTATCTTTAGAGCGGTGCAGAAGCGATTTTCTTGCTCTTTCGAGGGTATTTTGTCGGTGTCTGCGATATTTTCTTAATAATAATTATAGTTCTTTGATCGCCGTTCGGCAGTTTATATGAAACATTGTTGCAAATTTTGCCGCCGAGTGTCGAAATTGCGCTTTCTGCGTCGCCGATTTCGTCTTTTGAGCCTTTCAGTGCAACAAAATATCCGCCGACTTTAACAAACGGGAGGCAATATTCAGCCAAAACATTCATCGGCGCAACCGCTCTCGCTGTTGCAAAATCATAAGTTTCGCGAAAACACGTTTCTTGACCTGCGTCCTCGGCTCTTGCGTGAACAAGTTCCGCCTGCAAATCGCATTTTTTGAGCACCTCGCCGAGAAAAACGAGCCGCTTGTTGAGCGAATCCATAAGAGTGAGCGCAATGTCATTTCGCGCTAAAAGCAACGGCAAGCCGGGAAAGCCTGCGCCCGTTCCGACGTCAATTATACTTGCGCCCTGCGGAACATCGACATATTCAAAGAATTTGAGGCTGTCGACAAAGTGTTTAATAACAATTTCGTCCGGTTCGGTAATTCCCGTCAGATTCATTTGTTTGTTGCGCTCAACGAGGTGAGCGGCGTATTTGTCAAAATTATCAAGCGCGGTATCCGACAGTGCCGGCTGATATTTTTTTAATAAATCCTTATTTATCATTTTGCATACTTTCCAAAATAATGTTAAGCGCCGTTACATCGGCAGGGTTTACGCCGCTGATTCTGCCTGCCTGACCGAGATTTTCGGGGCGGATTTTTGACAGCTTTTCAATCGCCTCGAGCCTT